>ERZ773216.63-NODE-63-length-126998-cov-7.248655_pt1 | contig 126998 bp, 115 predicted proteins | sample MGYA00511259_ERZ773216 | MGnify/ENA primary metagenome ERZ773216 (study PRJEB29015, sample SAMEA2737764) | human gut metagenome | biome: human gut; feature: human-associated habitat; material: faeces | place: China | collected 2012 ... | reverse complement strand
ATAAAACCTGGATCCTATGGGCTGTTGCCGGTGTTCTGTTCGGCGGTGTGAGGGCAGTTATGCGGGGCAGAATAAAAGAAAAATAAAAAACAGAGAAAAACGATTTTTCTGTCGCAAAATCCCTCTCTGACGTGTTAAAATAAAACATAATACGTTTGGCAGAAAAGAGGGAATTGAGTATGAAATATGCCTACAAAAACGGAAAAATCCTAAACGGAACGAAAGATATGCAGGTTCAGACCGGTCTGATCATTCTGACGGAAGGAGAAAAAATCGCAGCGATTGTCCCGGAAGAAACCAGACTTTCCGGCTATACGGAGATAGATCTGCAGGGAAAATACATCATGCCCGGACTGATCAACATGCATGTCCATCTCGCAGGCAATGGAAAACCGCAGAAGAAGCAGCGCGACAACGCAAAACTCGTCAAAACCCTGATGAGCAACAGAATTTCCCGCGCGATCGCCTACCGCATGGTAGCAGGCTTCGCAAAAGATGAACTGCTAAGCGGCGTTACCACGATCCGCACGGTCGGTGGTCTTGGCACTTTCGATACACGGCTGCGCGATGAAATCAAAGCCGGTAAAAAGACCGGCCCGAGAATCCTTGCCGCAAACGAGGGAATCTCTGTACCGGGCGGGCACATGGCAGGTTCGGTAGCGATTGCCGCTGCCTGCATCCCGGAAGCACTTGCGCATCTCGAACAGTCAAAGAAGGAAAAAGTTGACTTAGTGAAGCTCATGATTACCGGCGGTGTGTTAGACGCCAAAGAAAAGGGTGTCCCGGGCGAGCTGAAGATGTCGCCGGATATGGTGCGTGCCGTCTGCGACAAAGCACATGCCGACGGCTATATCGTTTCCGCCCATGTGGAATCTCCGGAGGGTGTCCGCGTGGCTCTGGAAAATGGTGTCGACTCGATCGAGCACGGTGCGAAGATGGATGATGCGATGATCGAATTATTCAAGGAACGCGGTGCATTCCTCTGCACAACGATCTCACCGGCTCTGCCATATGCGCTCTTCGACCGCTCTATCACAAATGCGACCGAAGTCGAGCAATATAACGGCAATGTCGTATTCGAAGGAATCGTGGATTGCTCCAAGAAGGCACTGGCAAACGATATTCCGGTTGTACTTGGCAATGATGTCGGCTGCCCATGGATCACGCAGTACGATTTCTGGCGTGAGCTTTATTACTTTCACAAATACGCAGGTGCCTCGAATGCATTTGCACTTTATACGGCAACCGCACGAAGCGCCGAGCTTGCCGGAATCGGCGATATCACGGGATCGATTGAAAAGGGGAAAGCAGCCGATCTGATCGTCACTGTGAAGAATCCTCTGGATGATCTGCGTGCACTCCGCAACGTAGATATGGTGGTTGCCAGAGGCACGATCATCGACCATCCGAAGATTAAAAAGAAAAAACAGGTGGAAGCAGAACTGGATAAATTCCTGTAAAATACTTCTACAACAGTCCTGCAAATAACCGCATGAATAATTGTCCCAGACGCAGATACGCACTGCGTCCGGAACAATATTTTTCTGTCACTTCCCTGCTCTCCTGCATTGTTTTCTCCAGATCATGCCGGATAGATAATACAGCAGGATTGTCAACTATGAAACAGCCGTTCTCAAAATGATGATACAGGCTCCTGTAATCCAGATTGATTGTTCCGCAGGTTGCCATACAATCATCTGCCACACTCATTTTCGCATGGCAAAATCCCGGTGTCCACTCATAGATCCGCACTCCATGCTTAACCAATCCGTGATAAAACGAACGCGTAACGTTGTAAATCAGCTTCTTATCCGGAATTCCCGGCGTGACAATCCGTACATCCACGCCCCTCTTTGCTGCCAGACATAATGCATGTGTCATCTCATCCGTGATAATGAGATAAGGTGTGATAAACCAGCAGTATTTCTCTGCTTTATTTATGATACTGATATAGACTTCCTCTCCAACCTGTTCATCATCGGTTGGAATATCTGCATACGGCTGCACGAAGCCAGCCTGTCTTGCCCGGTAGCCGGACGGTGTAAGGTATTTCTCAACATCCACATCATCCGCATCCTTGTCACTCACGGCGTTCCACATCTCCAGAAACGTCACGGTCAGGGATTTTACCGCATCTCCTTCCAAACGAATACCTGTATCCTTCCACATACCGTATGGCTGGGTCATATTAAAATACTCATTTGCGAGATTATACCCTCCGGTAAATCCTACCTTACCGTCAATCACCGTAATCTTACGATGATCCCGGTTATTTAAAAACATATTTAATCCAGGGGTAAATGGATTAAACACTCTGCACCGGATACCGACTTTTTCCATCTTTTTAATAAAATCTGTATTGATAAATCCAATTGACCCCATATCATCATAGAATACGCGGACTTCCACTCCTGCCTTTACGCGGTCTTCCAATACTTCCTGTACCATATGCCACGCTTCCGCATCCTCGATTGCATGATATTCCATAAAGATAAAATGTTCTGCCTTCGCCAGATCTGCAAGCTGCGCATGAAGCCCCTTGATTGCTTCATCATAATATGTGATATCTGTATTCCGGTACACCGGATAGCTTGAATTTCTCTGTATATACGTGGAGATACTTCCGGCTTTGGGGAGTTGCAAACGTAATCTTTCCAGATTATCTCTGTTAGCCGGAATCAATGGGAAAAGGCGGCTGTCGATTTTCTCATACCGTTTGCGCATCTTCCGTGTGCCACCATTTAAACCAATCAGCAGATATAACGCAACACCCATGATCGGGAATATCAGTATCAGAATAATCCACGGCATCTTCATGGATGAGGTCTGATCTGACGCATATAATGCCAATACAAGGATTGTTCCAAGCAAACGTGTCAGAAGATTTACAATCTCTGCATATTCGTTCAGTCTTGTTATCATGGAGACTATAAATATAACTTCAAGCAAAATACACACGGCACAAAAACATAACCGTTTAATCCCGTTTTTTGTTTTGGCTTTCCCTTCTAACGTATTTTTCTGCATAATAATTTCCTCTCATAAATTCCTGGCAAATGCATTAATATCCAAGTGTATCGTTTACTAAAATCACATGAATTCTTCCCTCATGACGTGAGAACCTTGTAATCAGGAACTGACAGCAGAGTGTATCCGGAGACTTACAATCCGAACATCTGCCTGTGACCTTGCACGGTGTCTTCACATCAAACCGCTGGGCGTTCACCGGAGCTGCCACATTTCTGGCACGCTTCATCGCCTCATCAAGATCGGAACAGACCTTGTTCATTCCCACGATAAATAACACCCGCTTCGGTCCCTGTGCGATACAGGACACACGGTTGGAATTTCCATCGATATTTACGATGATGCCATCGTTCGTCATCGCATTGGCGCTCGATAAGAATACATCTGCATCATATGCTGCCAGCAATCCCTCACGCGGCGTCATCTGCGAACGATCTATGTAATTATAATTTCCTGCCTGCAAGGCATCCACCAGACCAATCTCGTGTGCGCTCTGACAACCCCCCATCGCAACGGAGCTGCCCTCGCCGATTATCTCCAGTGCCAGCTTCAAAGCTTCTCCCTTATCTGCTGCATAGTAACCGGTCATGTTCCGGGATTCCAATCCTTTGATAACGGTCTGTGCCAGAACCTCATTTCTTTTTTTCATATTCTCGTTCATGCTATTTCCTCCATTCTCTATACGTGTCTTCTATTTTAGCACAATTTTACACATATAGAATCATGCATACCACCAAATTTCCACGAAAATGCATATAAGACACATACAAAATCGATTATAATATATGGCTGCTTTCCGGAATTGTCAACCGCATATTGTCCTATATTCATTTTTCATTTATAATGATTTCGCTATGTTAGACGATCAGCCGATATTGGCTTTGAATACAGAAACGGAGAATTAAAATCACACATGTTAACGCCGGATTATTATAACAAATTTACCTGTATTGCGGACAAATGTCCGATCACCTGTTGTAAAGAGTGGAAAATCGCAGTCGATGCAGACACGAACCGCCGCTGGAAGAAGCTGCTTCCGCCGGATACCGTACCGGAATACCGTAAGAATTTAAGTGCCTACACAACGAAGAAAGACGGGCAGCGCGTAATCGGATTAGACGCGATGCATCGCTGTCCTTTCCTAGACGAGGCAAAGCTGTGCCGCTTAGTCTCCGCCTACGGAGATTCTGTGCTCTCAGAAACGTGTACAACCTTCCCGCGGGAATATCATACCTTCCACGACCACAAGGAAGGGATGCTCATGCCATGCTGTCCGGCAGTGATTGATCTGTGGAGAGATACGCTACTGGATTTCCCACAGGTGTCTGATCCGGACGCACTCTTTTTGATCCGCGCTTTGATCATGGATCTGATTCAGGATACGAATATTTCTATCGAAGAAGCTTTATTAGAAAGCTTTTATATTCTGTCTGAACTGGCAAAAAACGCACCGATTACCATAGCAAAGGTAACTGAATATTTCTCACCTGCTTCGCTTGCAGAGCTTCGTGCAGCTATCCACGACGTAGAACTTCCGGCTGCGGACACATGGATGGAATGCAATGAGCTGTTACAGGATCTATCTGTAAATTATATCGAGGAAAGCTTGTACGCATCTTACTTGAATCCACTGATTACGCTCGCAGAACAATTCACTGTGCCAGACGATGTAATACTCGCTGCCTTTCAACGACAATTACATACCTACGATATCCTGTTTCGCAATTATGTGGCAAACGAAATATTCTCCGACCTGCTTATGCCGGAGGATACGATTGACGATATGTTGTTACATCTCGAATGGATTGCCATGGAATATGCATCCATCCGGCAGAGCCTTTTTCTTCTTTACTCTGCCGAAGGAGCGAATCATCTTTCTTATGAAACCGTCCGTGACTACATTGTAATCCTGTCACGCATGACCGGTTATGAAGATGCGGATATCCGCGAATATCTCGAAAATAGTTTTGCATCCCCGATCTGGGATTGGGGATATTTTGCGCTGGTGGTTGGGAAATAATTACTTTTTCTCATCCAACAGCACAACGCCCTGTGCCGGGTTCTCCTTGATGGCTCCAACAACCGGATGTGGCACATACATCTCTTCCAGATAAGCCACGTCCTCTGCGGAAAGCTTCACATCGAGCGCGCCTGCTGCATCATCCAAGTATGCAGTCTTCGTTACTCCGACGATTGGTGCTGTCACGCCCTTTGCCCACTGCCATGCAAGAGCAATCTGTGACATCTTACAGTTGTGTTTTTCTGAGAGCTCATGCACTCTGGCAACCACCTTCATATCCTGTTCTTCCATCCGGTCATACTTTCCACGTGCAACACGGTCGGTCTGACTCCGCAGAGAATCTGTATTCCACACAGGTCTTGACAGATGCCCGGCAGCAAGCGGACTATATGGCATCAGCGCAACATTCATCTGCTTACAGATTGGAATCAACTCGCGCTCATCCTCCCGGTAAAGTAGATTGTAATGATTCTCCATCGTAGCAAACGGTGTCAGTCCTCGCTCTTTTGCGGCAAGCTGCATATTATAAAACTGATATCCATACATCGCAGATGCACCGATTGCACGCACCTTTCCAGCCTTTACAAGACCATCCAGCGCTTCCATCGTCTCCTCGATCGGAGTATCAAAATCAAACCGGTGAATGATATACAAATCCAGATAGTCGGTTCCAAGCCTTTTTAGGGAACCGTCGATTTCCCGCTCAATCGCTGCCTTTGACAGTCTACCCTCATTGAAATACACCTTCGATGCGATCACAACCTTATCACGTGCCACATTCTTTTTCAGTGCCTGTCCCAGATATTCTTCACTGGTTCCTGCGGAATAACAGTTTGCAGTATCAAAGAAATTGATACCAAGCTTCAACGCATGCTTGATCACCTTCTCGCTTTCCTGCGCATCCAGTGTCCAGTCATGCATTGTACCTGCTTTTCCGAAGCTCATGCATCCGATGCAAAGCTTCGATACTTCAATATTGGTATTTCCAAGTTTTGCGTACTCCATGTATAAACCCTCCTGCAATCCCAAATGTTTTTATTTCAACTTACCATATTCCTCATCTGTTACCGGCTCGCACCACTCATTGGATGTCTCCTCGCCCGGTACTTCCACTGCCAGATGGCTGAACCAGCTATCCGGTGCAGCGCCATGCCAATGCTTAACCTCTGCCGGAATGTTGATGCAGTCGCCCGGTTTCAGCTCGATGGCTTCTTTGCCCTCTTCCTGATAATATCCACGTCCGGCTACGCATACAAGAATCTGTCCGCCACCGCTCTTTGCATGATGGATATGCCAGTTGTTCCTGCAGCCCGGCTCAAATGTGACATTGAAGATTCCAACCTGACTGGTGGATACCGGTGCCAGATAACTCTGTCCGATAAAATACTGTGCAAATGCATCGTTTGGCTGTCCGATTGGAAATACCATTTTCTTTGCATGCGCACGCATCGCCGGATCTTCATAAGGCAGGTCGCCTTCATCCACATCCCAGACTTCCTTTGCCAGATTGAATACGGCCCATCCATTTGGCCATCCGGCATAAAATGCTACATGGGTGATGATCGCAGCGATTTCCTTCTGTGTCACACCATGTGCTTTCGCATTCTGTAAATGAAATTTCAGAGAAGAATCCGTGATCCCCTGTGCCATAAGTGCGACTACGGTAATGATGCTTCGTGTCTTGACATCAATATCCTCGTTGTTCCAGTTCTCTCCAAATAATACATCATCGTTAAAATGTGCAAACTGCGGAGCAAATTTTCCGAGTGCATTTCTGCCTGCTGTCTGTGTAATCTTTGCCATGTTCTTACCCCTCTCCTAAAATTCTTTTACCAGTTCTTCGATTTCCTTCTTATTTACATGATTGAGCAGCTTGCCCTCGACAAACTGTGCACCCGGTGCGGATGGCTGCAATTCCTTTATGGTATTTCCAAATCCGCTTCCGCCGGATGTTGCGAACAGCACGATCTTCTTGCCTGTAAAATCATATTTCTCCAGAAATGTGTTAATGATCGTTGGTGCTACGTACCACCAGATTGGGAATCCAAGGAATATCTCGTCATACTCTGAAATCTTCGCGTCAGTGTCTGTGATTTCCGGTCGAATCTTCTTGTCTGTCATCTCTACGCTGCTTCTTGATTTCTTATCCATCCAGTTTAAGTCTGCCTTTGTGTAGGCTTCCTTCGGCGTGATCTCGTACAGGTCCGCGCCCGCTGCCTCTGCTATCATCTTTGCAACGTTTCTTGTAATTCCACTTGCACTAAAATATGCGACTAATTTCTTACTCATTTTTTGTCCTCCTATATGCTCCGCAACACTGTTAACAACCACTAAAAAAGGTGTAGTCTCTTTCTTCCTACACCTTGATTATAATTTTTGTATTGTATTATGTCTAATACTTACATTGAATGTTTTGTTATGCCTGAAAAGCATTGATCTCGTCAATGAATTTGAGGACAGCCTGCGCGTACGGAATGTTCCTGCGCCATGCGATCACAGTCCCTGCCGTGATTTCCGGATACAGTTTTTTCTGCACAAGCAGATCAGATCGCCAGTATCTGCCGGCGCCTTCAATGGAGATTGGATAACCAAGCCCCTGCATCGCCAGGATTGCTGCATTTGTACCGAGATTGCTTGTAAATGCTATGTTCAGCTTCGCAAAGTCCTTGCCAAACCAATTCGCAAGCTCACTTTGTACGCCCGACCGTTCCGGCAATATCAGCGGTAACGGCAATAAGTCCTCTTTCGTAATATATGATTTTTCTGCCAGCGGATCGTCCGGTCGCATGCCTACAACCCAGTGGTCACTCTCCGGAAAACGGATATAATCCAGTCCTTCCAGATTCACCGGCTCCATGTAAAGCCCGATGTCTACCAGTCCTTTATTCATCATCTCATAGATCGTATCTGCTGTTCCGGTATGCACCCGGATCTGAACCATCGGATATTTCGCCCGGTACCGCCCGCAGATCTGTGCCAGCAGCTCCACTGCTGCGAACTCACCGCATCCAATCGTGATTGTTCCATCGACGACCTGACTTTCCTTGAATTCCTCCCGGATCTTATCTTCGAGATCGATGATTTCAAGGGCTCGCCGCTTGAGCAGGATTCCCTCGTCGGTCAACGTAACATTCCGTCCGCCACGGTTGAACAGCACGGTTCCAAGCTCTTCCTCCAATGCTGCAAGCTGTCTTGACAGCGTTGGCTGTGTGATATGTAATTGTTCCGCAGCCTTCGTGAAGCTCTGCTCCTTCGCCACGGTCAGAAAATAGCGTAATACCCGAAGCTCCATTTATCGATTCTCCTTATTGCTTATTTGCATGACAAAATTATTATATCACTATTTCTTCATCACACAGATTTTATTTGAGAAATTTCGTACTGCCGGGATTTTCCCGATCACCTTGTAAATCGGCATCAATACTTTCATCCCCTCAACCAGACTTACATCACGCTTATTCTTAAAACGAGGAATTACCTGTTCCAACGCCGCACCATTTTTTACGCCCCATGAAAACTTCGCCGCACTCTTCTCGATGGATTTCTCCTTGATATGCTTTACTACAAACGGCGACATCGTTTCTACAAGCACGACTGCTTTCGAAAACCGCTTGTCAAGAATATCGAATATCTGCTTGACATCCGCCTCGGACAGATACATCGTCAAACCCTCAATGATTACCAGCACCGGCTCGCCATGATACTCGATGTCATCCATATAGCTTGCGTCCATTGCAGATTTTGCGATCTGGAAGATCGGCCCCCGCTCCTCGAAGAAACGGCTCCGGACCGCCATCGTCTCCGGCAGGTCAATGTTATACCAGCGGTCGTATGTTCCTTCCATCCGATAGCAGCGCGTATCCATACCGCATGCAATGTTCAGGACAACCGCGTGTGGATAATGAGACAGAAAATCTCCGACCAACTTATCAAGCACGATCGTCCGCGCGATTACTCCCAAGCTCATCGCCTTGTCGCTTTCCGCCTTGGAGAAATCATAATCCAGACGGGATACCACTTCGATTGCCCGCTCGTCGTAGATATGATGGTTCGGCTTCTTTGACTCCTGCGCTCTCGCATATAATGTCTGCAGCATTGTCTCCGGAACTCCCTGTACCTGTACTTTTGTTTTTTCGTTCATGTGATTGCCTCGCTTCCTTTTATTAGTCTTGCTTCTACCTGATTCTGGTAAGCTTTTATTGTTTCTCAACATAACAGTTGTTACGATTTGTTATGTTATAAAAAATGAGCTCCACAGCACCTGTTATGTTAGTTTGGACTAACCCTCTTGTCAAGTCTGTTTTTTGGTTTTCACCGTCTTTTTGCCAATGTTAATTTTCATTGCTTGCATCCGCCATAAACGCTTCGTATAATAATGCTATGCTTACCACATAAGAAAGGACGTAAAACTATGATCAACGAGAATATCAAACATTTCCGAAAAGAAAAAGGGCTCAATCAGGAAGAGCTGGCTGTGAAGCTGCATGTTGTCCGCCAGACTGTGTCCAAATGGGAAAACGGTTTATCTGTTCCGGATGCCGATGTGCTGATTCGTCTCGCAAATGTGCTTGACGTATCGGTCAGCCAGCTACTCGGTATAGAAACAGAACCAAACAAGCATCAGGCACTAGCCGATCAATTAGCCGACCTGAATGAACAACTGGCTCTGAAAAATCAGCAAGAAAGAAATCGTCTTCAGGCTGGCAGAAAAAGAGGTACTATTTTATTTCTTACATTCTTAGCCATGCTGGTTGCATTGATTGTAAAAAACGAACTGGTGTCTCTCCTGTTAACCGGTATGTGCATGATCAGCGCAGCCATCATTTTGTATCGTAATCTTGCTCTATTGACAAATGAAACTACAGATGATCTGCGTATTGGCACCCTTCGCGTGACCACACTTATCAATATTGGATTTTTGATAATCGGGATTCTTGTTGCCTGTCTGACAGCACTTGATGTTATAACGTTTTCTGAAAATGGCGAGAAAATATTTGCAATGTCTTTTATAAGCTGTATCATGCTTGCATCCGGTATTCTATGTCCAAGAATTCCATACAACCGGTACACAGGGCTGCGACTGCCTTGGACCATACGGGACGAAGAGACATGGAAAATTGCACATAACATTTTGGGGCATATCTCACTTCCCATTGTCCTGCTGTATGTCGCCTGCACGTTGACAGTTCCAGATTTTGAGCTTGTGACATCTGGTGCTATGATACTCTGGATCGGGATTCCGGGTGGTATTTCCGGCGTATACTATCTCAGGAAATACCACGGTCATCTTGGATAAATCAATCCGGATATTTGACCAGATCATATAATTTTCCATATTTGCCTAAATCACGTATACCATCAAGCTGCATGCCAAGGTGCATGTATTTGTCGCATTTCGACTTCGCATCTGTCTCCAGAAGCACCGGAACCTGCAGCCGGTTGCCTTCTGCGTAGGCAAGCTCCATCACCTTCCGCATGTAACCCTGTCCCTGATATTGTTCCGGCACACAGACCATGCCGACAAATATATAAGGTTTCTTCTCTTTTTTCATCCGATCCTGCAGCGACGTTCCTCCCTTGGAAACTCCCTGTCCCATCCGAATCAATTCTTTTAGGCTCATTGAATGAAACAATGCTTTTACAAGCTGCATGCCTGCTCTAAGCTTCAATTTCTGTCCCGGCACCTTATAAGCAATATAACCCTCGCCCCGCTCGCTTGTCGCATAGAGCATACCGCCTTCAAATGCCATCCGAACATACCCGGCAATATACGTTGCGACCGCATCCTTGCTGCGGTAAAATGCGCCCATTCCGACTTCCTCTCCATAGTCATAATATCCAAACGCGTGCCCGATCTGCTCTGCCACCTGTGTATCTAACGTTGTTACCTTCATGGTTTCTCTCCCCTTCTATTCTGCTTCATATACTACTTTTATTTGTGCCCGTCTGGTGGTTGTAATTTTGTTTTTCTTTTAAGTTAGTTTCATCTAACTTATTTTATCATAGCATTGTAAAAATGGGAATACTTTTTGCGCAAAAAGGAGCCAACATCTTGTGATAAATAACATCACCAAGATGAAGACTCCTCTTATGATTTAGAAATTCATTTTTATAGTTTCGTTGTGTAGCTATGTTTTAATTTAATTAGCAATCATCACACAACCATTTATATCCGCTTACAGAATAGCTCCTCAAACTGCTCTACTTACATCAGCTTACGGAACATCTCCTCAAACTGCTCTAAGCTTGCCGGTCTAGGGTTGCCCGGTGCACACGCATCTGCTGCAGCAGATTCACACAGGAACGGAAGATCTTCTTCCTTCAGCTTCTCCAGCTTTGTCGGGATTCCAACATCGATAGACAACTGCTGAACCGCATCGATTGCAGCCTGTCTGTAGGTTGCCTGATCCATGCCAGTCGTATCAATTCCAAATGCTTCTGCTATGGATTTGTACTTTTCTCCTGTATATTCTTTGTTGAACTCCATTACGATCGGAAGCATCATCGCACAGGCTACACCATGTGGTGTGTCATATACCGCACCAAGTGTATGTGCCATGGAATGTGCGATTCCAAGTCCCACATTCGAATATGCCATCGCTGTTACATACTGTGCAAGCGCCATGCCCTCACGTCCGTCCGGATCGTTCTCTACGGCTTTTCTCAAGTTCGCTGCAATCAGCTTGATTGCCTCTAAATCCAGACAATCTGACAGCTCCCATGCGCCTGCGGTTGTATAACCTTCAATCGCATGTGTAAGTGCATCCATTCCGGTTGATGCAGTCAGTCCCTTCGGCATCGATGCCATCATATCCGGATCTACCACTGCAACATCCGGGATATCGTTCGGATCCACACATACAAACTTACGCTTCTTCTCTACATCCGTAATTACGTAATTGATCGTTGACTCTGCACCCGTACCACCGGTTGTAGGTACCGCAATCGTAAATACCGTCCGCTTCTTCGTCGGTGCAACACCCTCCAGAGAACGAACATCTGCGAATTCCGGATTGTTGATAATAATGCCGATTGCTTTTCCTGTATCCATGGATGAACCACCGCCAATGGTAATCATAAAATCAGCTTCCGAAGCCTTATACGCATCGACACCATGCAATACATTCTCAATCGTCGGATTCGGCTTGATATCAGAATATAACTCATATTCTATGCCATTTTCCTTCAGTAGATCGGTCACCTTCGCTGTCACGCCAAACTTCACCAGATCCGGATCAGACGCTACAAACGCCTTCTTAAATCCCTTTGACTTCACAATACCCGGAATCTCATTAATCGCGCCATGTCCATGATAAGAAATTCCATTCAATACAAAACGATTCACTGCCATAATTCATTCTCCTTTCAATCACACAATTCCTGCTCGTATACAAAATTCATACATTATGTGAAATTTGTACAACAAATTGCTTAATCACAAGAATAATTGTAACACATTTAACAAATTATAGCAAACCTAAGAATGCTCGAAATCCCACAGGAAACCCTATATAAAACTATATTTTTCAAGTATTAACAAGCAGATATACATGTACATAGCGTATAGCATCTATCCTATGCATCTTTATTACCTGACCCAACATCTCAATATCTGTTTATTATCTGCTTGATTTCCTCCAGGGAATCCGCAAAATAGATACCCTGCTGCCGCTCTGGTGTCGAGAGTCCCATCTCGATCATATGCGCAAGCAGTGCTTTCAAGCTGTCATAATATCCATTCAGATTATACAAGATGCATGGCGCGTCCAACTGCTTCAGCGACACCTTCGACATCACTTCCGAAATCTCTTCAAGCGTTCCTGTGCCGCCCGGAAATGCGATAAATGCATCCCCCAGTTCGATCATCTTCGTTTTCCGCTCCGTCATATCATTTGTGACTATAAGTTCCGTCAAGTTGTCATATTGCAATTCCGCATCCATGAAAAATTTCGGTTCCACGCCTGTCACCGTGCCGCCAGCCTGTAGGACGCTCTCTGCAATTTCCCCCATCAATCCGGATTTTGATCCGCCATATACCAGCGCATTTCCGCTCGCACCAATCCACGTTCCAAGCTCCCGCACTGCCTGCTTCAGGCTCGCATCCTTTCCTTCAAAGGCTCCTAAATATACTGTGATGTTCATGTTTTTCCTCGCTTTTGTGTTAGATTCTGAATTATTTTCTTTTTACCGGAATCCAGATAGCACTGTGGTAATCAGCATCTGTGTTTTCTCCATTTACACAGTCATACCATTCCACATTCGCATTTCCGCTTATCTCATAATCAGCGTTACCCGGTAACCATTCTTTAAATATTCTGGTATTTAGTGATTGAAGTGCCTCCGGGATTGCTCCTACGCAGTCAAACACCGCCCATTCCCCCTGTTCAAACTCATATAGCATCATTCCTTCCGGAACTTCTCCACCGGCATATTTACCTGCAACCAGATATGTAAATTTTCCCTTATCAGCTGCTTTTCCGTCATCAATACAAATGCCATATTCTCCTATACAATTTTCCACGAATGCCTTTTCATATGGATTTGCAGGTGGATTACCTGCATATACATTAGCCGCATATTTTTCACAGATTTCATCCCAATATTTCGGAATTTCCTCATATGCCGTATCAAAGGAAAACTCTTTCGCAAAGCCTATCACCTTAAATCCAAACATTTTTGTAATCTTGTAGTCCATTTTATCTCCTCCTTGAACTGTAATTTTTACACTCAACGGAAGAAAGGTTCTTATATCGCCGCCCTGTTTTACCTGCACAGGGGAAATCCCATGAAATCTGGTAAACGCTTTCGTAAAGCTGTCCGGTGTGTCATATCCATAATCAAATGCCACGTCTATTACTTTCCTATTCGCCTTTTTCAGCTCAAGCGCCGCCATGTATAGCTTACGATTACGAATATACTCTGATATAGAATATCCGGTCATAATCAAAAAACCTCTTTGAAAATGCAGAGGGGATACATACACTTGCTCTGCCACATCCTGCGCACTGATGTTATCATTCAAATGTTCCTCTATATAATCAATAGATTTTCTGATTGCAGTCAGCCATTCCATGCATTCACTTCCTTTCTTCTGTATGGTTAAATGATACGCCTATTAAAGGAATATTTCTTGCCATTTAGAATTCAATTTTGTCCGTCTGCTAAAACTATATTTCTCACATCTTTATAAGTAACAGAAAATTAAAGTTCTCGCTCTCTATTTTATCACGCATACATATAAAATTACATTCATATTTTATGTATTATAGGCGGATTGCACATAACTTGTAATTTGCACATAAATCACCATAATTCCATCCAGTTCCAACAGCCATTTCCATAAATTCTTATATGTTGTTACCAGATTCCCATTTGTTATCAGATTTTTAACCTGGGCTTTTTCAACCACATTTTCGTCCGAAAACCCACCACGTGGGCGTAGCATCCGGATTTCTCCTCCTTACGCCCATATCTGGCTCATGAATTCATTTTCAACATGCAAAAATGGGCGCAATCCTCTTTTTTCAGTAGATTACGCCCATCCTGTGGGTTTTTACAATTCAATTTCCGGATTCACGCCCAAATCAATAATTCTTCCAAATGTATCAGCCATCCCGGAAACTATCAATATTCTCCAAATGTATCAGCCATCCTGGAAACTATCAATAATTCCTCCGAGATGCATCAATAATTCCCCTCTACGAGATCGCATCCTTCATGCTCTTTACATACTCAAACACCGGCTGTGCAGCCTCGCGTCCGTATTTTGCGATGATCTTCACAATCGCACTTCCGACGATGACGCCATCTGCGGAGGCAGCCATCTTCTTTGCCTGATCCGGCGTTGAGATTCCGAATCCGATTGCGCAGGGAATGTCCTTCGCTTTCTTCACAAGCTCGATCATCTCGCCGACATTGGTTGTAATCTCCGTTCTTGTTCCGGTTACACCGAGCGAAGAAACACAGTAGACGAATCCGTTTGCTTCCTTCGCGATCATGCTGATCCTCTCGTGTGAAGTCGGCGCAATCAGGGATACGAGATCTAATCCGTACTGCTTGCAGATCGGATCAAACTCTTCTTTTTCCTCGTATGGAATATCCGGCAGAATCAATCCATCGATGCCGATTTCCTTACAAGTCGAGATAAATCGCTCTGAACCATAAGAAAATACAACATTTGCGTAAGTCATAAATACCATCGGAATCGTAACCTTCTGGCGCAGCTTGCGCACCAGATCAAACACCTTGTCTGTCGTCACCTTATCCACGCCGGTCAACGCACGGATATTTGCCTCCTGAATAACCGGGCCTTCTGCCGTCGGGTCTGAAAATGGGATTCCAAGCTCGATCAGGTCTGCCCCTGCATCAACCATTGCATACACGATTTTCTCTGTTGTTTCTAAGTCCGGGTATCCACACGTGATAAACGGAATAAACGCTTTTCCATGCTCAAATGCTTTTGCTATATTACTCATGAAGATCCTCCCCTCTGTAACGGGCGATCGCTGCTACGTCCTTATCGCCGCGTCCGGAAATATTGATAACCATAATCTGATCCTTGTCCATCTGTGGTGCCAGCTTCATTGCGTAAGCAACCGCATGCGCACTCTCAATGGCTGGAATAATTCCCTCTATTTTCGAGAGATATTCAAATGCATCAACCGCCTCATCGTCTGTGATTGCCACATATTCCGCTCTGCCGATGTCATGCAGGTATGCATGCTCCGGTCCGATACCCGGATAGTCAAGACCTGCGGAAATCGAATAAACCGGGGCAATCTGTCCGTATTCATCCTGACAGAAATAAGATTTCATGCCGTGGAAGATTCCAAGACGTCCGGTATTTAAGGTTGCTGCTGTCTCGAATGTATCTATGCCTCGTCCGGCTGCCTCACAACCGATCAGACGCACGCTCTTATCCTCAATAAAATGGTAGAATGCACCGATCGCATTGGAACCACCACCCACACAGGCAAGCACGGCATCCGGAAGTCTGCCTTCCTTCTCCATGATCTGCTGCTTAATCTCGCGGCTGATTACCGACTGGAAATCACGCACGATCGTTGGAAATGGATATGGTCCCATAACCGAACCAAGTACATAATGTGTATCGTCAATCCGGCTTGTCCACTCACGGAATGTCTCGGAGACCGCATCTTTCAGAGTACCGGTTCCGCTTTCCACCGCATGTACCTTCGCGCCAAGCAGACGCATCCGGTATACATTCAATGCCTGACGGATCGTATCTTCCTTACCCATGAAGATTTCACACTCCATGCCCATCATGGCTGCAACCGTTGCCGTTGCAACACCATGCTGACCGGCACCGGTCTCTGCGATCACACGTGTCTTACCCATACGCTTTGCCAGAAGCATCTGTCCAAGTACATTGTTGATCTTGTGGGAACCGGTGTGGTTTAAGTCCTCACGCTTCAGGTAGATCTTAGCTCCACCCAGGTCCCTGCTCATGCGCTCTGCATAATAAAGTCTGCTCGGTCTGCCTGCGTACTCATTATACAGCTCGGTCAGTTCCCGGTTAAATTCCGGATCATCCTTGTATTTATTATAGGTTGCTTCCAATTCATTGACGGCGTTCATGATCGTTTCCGGCACATACTGACCGCCATGAATTCCAAATCTTCCTTTCGACATGTCTTGTCCTCCTTAGAAATGTATATCTTTGTAGTAGTAAATCTGTTCCGTACGCATGTTATAATATTCGATATTCACATTTCTATATTCATATGTTTGGAACTTAGAAGTTCTTGATGTTCTGTACTTTTCCAGCAATGTTTGAACACGATGTTCAAACAAGCCGCCACTGAGCCACGGATGGCGAGCGGAGCGAGGGGGCAATACCCGTGCGGCGGTTGCGTCCGTTGCCAAAACAACTCATCAGAACATCTAGTACTTCTTAGTTTCAATACATCGAATATAGAAATGTGAATAACGAATAATAACTGCGTACGGAACAAAGTACATCTAAAATTTTCTCACCAGTTCCATAACTTCGACCATCTTGGTAAAGTCCTTGCTTCCATCTGTCTCGATTCCGGAGCTTACATCCAGCCCGTAGCTTCCAAGTGCTGCTGCCTCCCGCAGGTTTCCCGCATGAAGCCCGCCTGCTAAGAAATACGGTTTTCCGAACAGCTCTCCTTCTGCGGTATCTCCGGCTGCTGCCTTGGCCTCCCGCAGCAGTTCCCAGTCAAATGCCTCTCCGGTTCCGCCAAGTACACCCTTGCGGTAGGTATCTAACAGCAGGTAATCAACCGGAAGTGCCGCTGCCTGCCGTATCTGTTCGACTGTCTGCACCTTGACCGCCTTTATAACCGGCACGTCACATACCTCTCGCAGACGTCTGATATAATCCGCATCTTCCTCACCATGCAGCTGGATCAAGTCGATACATCCATTCTGCACGAGCGATGTGATCACGGAAATATCTTCATTCACGAACACACCGACTGCCGGAATCTCCGCATCCAATGCTTCCCGGAATTGCTTCGCCTGCGCGGCACTGATCTTCCGTCTTGTATTCGCAAATATGAATCCGACAAAATCCGGTTTGACCCGATTCGCATATTCGATATCGCACGGCTTCATCATGCCGCATAATTTTATCTTCTGCATTTTACTTTCCTTCCAGCCTGTTCATCTTTCTCCTGCTTCGCACGCCAATTCGATTCCAGGACACGTGCCTATATTCCCCGCAATTCATCTAATGCCTGCTTCTTGTTCTCACTGCGCATCAGCGTCTCACCGATCAGCACTGCATCCGTACCATTTTTCAGAAGCTTCGCAATATCCTCAGCCGTCTTGATTCCGCTCTCCGAGACAAATGCGACTTCCTTTGGCACCATCTTCCGATACCTTGCGGAATTGTTGATATCCACCGTAAATGTCTTCAGATCCCGGTTGTTCACACCGATAATCGATGCCTCTGCACGAAGTGCCATCTCCACTTCCTGCTCATCGTGTGCCTCAACTAACGCCGACATACCAAGTTCCGTTGCAATCGCCTGATACTCTTCTAACTCCGACTGGGAAAGAAGAGAACAGATCAGCAGGATTGCCGATGCGCCAAGCGTCCGTGCCTGATAGATCATATACGGATCAATCGTAAAATCCTTCCGCAATACCGGAATTGTCACATGCTGGGTAATCTCTTTTAAGTACATGTCCTTTCCCTGAAAATAATACGGTTCCGTCAGGCACGAGATTGCGGATGCGCCGGCTATCTCATACTCCTTCGCGATCTCCAGATACGGGAATTCCTCTGCGATCACACCCTTCGACGGAGACGCCTTCTTCACCTCACAGATGAACGAGATTCCCGGACTCTTCAGAGTCTGATAAAATGGAAATAACTTCGGACGGTTTCCTTTCGGCAATTCCGCTGCCAGCCGCTCCGCTTCATTCCGCATATGGAAAAATGGTATTTGTTTTTTATCTTCTTCCACACGCGCCCGTGTCTTTTCTGCTATCTCATCTAATATCATGCTCTAACTCCCTTATGCTGCATTCGTTTCGGCGATAAACTGTTCCATAGTTGCAAGCGCCTTGCCACTTGTGATCATCTCACGTGCCTCTTTGATACCTTCCTCCATGCTCACATTTTTCGCAACATGGATGGCTGCACCCGCGTTAATCAGCACGGCATCAAGCTTTGCACCTGTTACCTTTCCTTCGAGGATTTCCTTCACCAGTGCTGCATTTTCTTCCGGTGTTCCTCCAACCAAGTCTTCCTTCCTGCATCGTGTGAATCCGAACTGTTCCGGCGTGATCGTGTACTTCGTGACTTTACCATCGGCAAGCTCGCAAACCTCAGTATCCGCACTCATGGAAATCTCATCTAAGCAATCCTTGCCATAGACAACCATCGCATGTTTTAAGCCAAGATCCTTCAACGCATTCGCTACCGTGTCAAGCAGCTCCTCGCTGTACACGCCGAGCAGCTGGTATGTATTATAAGCAGGATTTGTCAGTGGTCCCAGAATATTAAACACAGTCGGAACACCGATTGCCTTTCTTACCGGTCCGACATAGCGCATTGCCGGATGATATTTCTGCGCGAACAGGAAGCACAGGTTTGTATCCTTCAGCACCTTCGCATTCTTCTCCGGCTCAAGCATCAAATTCACCCCGAGTGTCTCAAGACAATCGGCGGTTCCACATTTGCTCGAAGCAGCTCGGTTTCCGTGCTTGGCAACTGCCACACCTGCCGCTGCAGTTACGATCGCTGCCGTGGTTGAAATGTTAAATGTATTCGAACGGTCTCCACCGGTTCCGACAATATCGATCACATTCATATCGCCACGGTCGAGCTTCGTTGCGAAGCTTCGCATACCTTCGGCACAGGCAGAAATCTCCTCGGCTGTCTCCCCCTTCATATGCAGGGCTACCAGAAATGCTGCGACCTGTGACTGTTCTGCCTCGCCGCTCATGATCTCCTTCATAACCTGAAGTGCTTCCTCTCTTGTCAGATTCTCTTTATTCATTGCTTTGCTGATCGCTTCTTTTATCATCGCTTTGTCCTCCTTATTTCATACTCAAAAACCGCTCCATAATTTTCCTTCCATCGGGGGTCAGGATTGACTCCGGGTGGAACTGTACACCATATACCGGGTAGTTCCGGTGCTCCACTGCCATGATCTCGCCATCCTCCGTGCGGGCGATTACCTTCAGCTCCGCCGGAAGCTTGTCTTCCTCTGCGGCAAGGGAATGATATCTGGCTGCCTGTAATTTTGGTTCCATCCCCTTGAAGATGGCGCTGTCGGTGTCGAGATCAACGATAGACATCTTTCCGTGCATCAGCTTCTTCGCATATCCGATCTCGCCGCCGAATGTCTCGCAGATTGCCTGATGTCCAAGACACACCCCGAAGATTGGAATCTTCCCTTTGAAGTAATCAATGACTTCCTCACAGATTCCGGCATCCTTTGGTCTGCCCGGTCCCGGTGATACGATGATGTGATCCGGTGCCAGTGCTTCGATCTCCGCAATCGTCATCTCATCATTTCTTATAACCCTGATGTCCGGTCGGATCATTCCGATAAGCTGATACAAGTTGTACGAAAAACTATCGTAATTATCAATCAGTAATATCATGCTGCCATCTCCTTTCTTAGTCTGTCATTTCCTGTGAGATCTCGATTGCTTTCATCACAGCCTTTGCCTTGTTGATACATTCCTGATATTCGTTCTCCGGTACACTGTCTGCCACGATTCCGGCTCCGCTTCGTACGAATACCTTTCCGTTCTTCTTATATGCGATCCGGATCGCGATACAGGTATCTAAGTTTCCGGTAAAATCAATATAACCGATTGCTCCACCATAGATGCCGCGTTTGTTGTTCTCGAGTTCATTGATAATCTCACAGGCACGGATCTTCGGTGCGCCAGACAAGGTTCCTGCCGGAAGGATTGCATCGACCGCATCTGTCACGGAGCAGTCGTCCCGCAGTTCCCCTCGTACCGTAGAACCGATATGCATCACATGCGAATACCGCTCGATGCTCATGTATTTCTCCACTTCCACGCTTCCGAACTTGCTGATCTTGCCGATATCATTTCTTCCGAGATCAACGAGCATGTTGTGTTCGGATCGCTCTTTCTCGTCTGCTAAAAGTTCCTCTTCGTTTTTGAGATCTTCTTCCTTCGTCTTTCCTCTTGGTCTGGTTCCCGCCAATGGGAAGGTATGTAACACACCATTTTCCAGCTTGACCAAGGTCTCCGGAGAAGCCCCCGCTACCTCGATGTCATCGCCGCTGAAATAGAACATATATGGCGATGGATTGATGGTACGAAGTACGCGGTAAGTATTCAGCAGGCTTCCGGAGAAATCCGCTTCCAGCCGGTTCGATAATACAACCTGGAAGATATCTCCTTCGTAGATGTAATTCTTTGCTTTTTCCACCATGTTGCAGAAGTCTTCCTTATCGAACAGCTTCCTGTATTCGGATGTCATCTTCGCCGGTTCTACCTCTGCTTCCTCTCCATGCTTGATCAGTTCAATGATCTCGGATATTTCTTCCACCGCATGGATGTAATTCTCCGTCAAGTTATCCGTCTTCGCATTCGCGATGATGAGCAGCTTCTGCTTCACATTGTCAAATGCAATCACCTTATCGAACAGCATCAGATCTACATCATTAAACCCTTCCTCATCTTCCGCATCCAGATTCAGCTTCGGTTCACTGTATTTGATGTAATCATATGCGAAATACCCAACCAGTCCACCGGTAAATGTCGGGAATCCTTCGATCTTCGGGCTTTTGTAATCTGCCAGGATTTCATTGATACAGGCTTCCGGATGCTGTACCAGCACCTCGCGGATAACCGTTCCGTTCACATCGGTGACTTTCAGCTTTCCGTTCATACATGTCACACAAAGCTTTGGCTTGTAACCAAGGAATGTATAGCGTCCCCAGTTTTCCTGATTCTCCACACTCTCTAACATATAACAATGCTTGCTTGCTTTTTTCAGTATCTTCAGCACCTGCATCGGTGTGCGGATATCGGAATAGATTTCCTTTAACACCGGAACAACCTTATAATCCTTCTGATACTGCATCGCTTCTTCTAATGTTGGTCTGATCATCTCCAAACTCCTTTCTTCGTGACATGGTTCCAATAATTTATTCATTGCAATAAAAAAGTCCTTGACAAAATATACTTTTGTCAAGGACGGAATTCCCGCGGTGCCACCTTGTTTCATGAGAGTTTCCTCCCATACTCTTTCAGAATACTATCATATTCCCTGCAACTAACGTATGCGAACGTCATAGAATACTCAGAGCGGATGCTCCTTTGACTATGCCCTCCGTGGTCCATTTGCTACCCTGCGTCCGACCCGGTTCTCAGCCTCCCGGATTCTCTGTACGTGCACGATGTAACGTTATCTCCACATCATTGGTTTCGTGTCACTATTCATTTTTGATAGGCTCATACTACTCTACTTCAGAAAAAATGTCAATAACCTTTTTTCAGTTATTTTTCCTTTGTCAAAACAACGTTAGCTTAATGCACTCAAACGTTCTGCAAGTGCCTGCAATTCTCCGACGATATCACCAACCTCTACAACGATGGAGCTGTTCTCCTCGCTGCTCTCAAGTGTTACGCTCGAATGTGCTGTCACTTCCTCAGTTGCTGCCGAGATTGTCTGGATACTATCCACGATTGCCTCATTCGACTGCGCCAGAGAAGATACCAGTCCGGTCAGCTCCTCTGTCAACTGATGGATATCCTGGGTCCGGCTTGCAATCGTCTCGAAGCTCGATGCAGTCTCAGTCGCTGCGATGCTCTGTAACTTATTGTTATCAATCAGGTAGCTGACAACATTTACAACCTCTGTCAGCTCCTCAGAAATATTTCCAATCAATTCGGCGATGTTGACCGTCGCTTCCTGAGTCTGATCTGCAAGAGCAGAAATCTCAGATGCAACGACTGCAAAGCCCTTACCTGCCTCGCCGACTCTTGCTGCCTCGATACTTGCATTCAAGGAAAGAAGGCTTGTCTGATCGGTGATGTTCCCGATGATATCGACGATTCCCTGCATCTGGCTTGCATACGCTGTCAGCTTGTCAAGCTCCGTTGCCACCTTCTTGCTCGCCTCATCGCTTGTCTCCACCTGTGAGATCAGTTCGTCAATCTTATTCTTACCCTGTGCAACCTCCTCGCTCGCCTCATCCATATCGCTCTCGATCGTATCGGATACATGTTCCACACGCTCGATTACCTGCTGGATTTCCTCCGTCTTAAGGAGCTGGGACTGTACCGAATCCGCGGTATCGTTTGTTCCATTCGTTACTTCTTCCATGGAGGCCTTTGTCTTTGTAACCGAATCCTCCAGCGTTGTCATCTTCTCCGAAACTGTCAGAATATCTCCGATCATATTCTCGGAGATTTCCAGAATCTGCTCTAACATTGCAGATACAGACTCCTTCTCCTGTGTGATAGCCTTCATCTTCGCTTCATTGTTCGAGATAATAACATTTGTCGCCATCACCATAAACAACGCGAACAGCAATGTAAAACCGATCCGGATCTCAACATTCGGAAGATCCTGCGACGTAATCATGCCATTTGCTGCCATATAAATCACATGGATCAGGTTAAGGAGGAAGATTCCTCCCGCTGCGCCAAAGCTCAATCGTTTCTGTCCATATACAATGACGAACAAACTAACAAGTGCACCATACACAAATGCAACCGGAGATACGGTTGTAAATATCGTAAATGTATAGAATACAGCGTACGAATAAATCAAAATCCGCTTCAGATTTTCGCTCGCCGGGTTCCGCTTATACACGATCCAGATTGCTGCAAGCGGCAGGATGGAAAGGACTGCAAAGATTGCGAAATACCCGCCTGTCCGGCTGCCCTTGATTACCTCCACAAGATAGCATGCCAGCAAAACTGCATTGTAAATCGTATACCCGGTTACCGTGAACCGGTTCGCCCGGCTCGTTCCCTCCAGACTATCCAGCGTATTTTTTACTTCAGCGACTTTTTCCTGCATCTTCTCCTGCATATTATCATGCGCTGCAGTCATCGCTTCTCTTATATTTTCTTCCATAAAGCGCTTTCCTCCTATGTTTTGTATTTATATCCTGTCCTGCTTATAATTCTACCACATTTGCATCGGTTCCTCAAAGCAAGAATCAATTACTTTGAAAGATTCTTCAACTCTTCAACAAGCTGCATATCTTCCGGTCTCACCTTCATGTTCGTACAGAGATTCTTCCCTTCCGCAGTTGTTACACTGATCTCGATGATCGAACCCTCGCTGATCTGCGCCGATGCTGCCTTGAAAAATGCCGGAAGCTTCGGATGATTCGTTGTAAACTGCGTCAACAGTCCTTTTGCTTTCATAAAATTCATTGGATTCATGTCTGTCTACTCTCCTTTAGCCCAGTCAAATGATGTCCGCACGGCTTTCTCCCAGCCGCGTATACGCACATCTTTTTCTTCTTCTGTAATCTGTGGTTCAAATATCCGCTCGGTCTGTGCGTTTCTTCGGATCTCGTCCATATCCTTCCAATAGGAAACAGCCAGTCCCGCCAGATATGCTGCTCCGAGCGCTGTCGACTCCACACATACCGGCCGCCGCACCGGAACCTGTATGATATCTGCCTGTGTCTGCATCAGGTAATTATTCGCACTGGCTCCACCGTCCACATTCAACGATTGCAGATGGATACCGGAATCCTGATTCATCGCCGCAAGCACATCTGCCACCTGATAGGCAATCGAATCGAGCGTTGCACGCACGATATGTTTTTTATTCACTCCACGTGTCAATCCCACAATCGTACCTCGCGCGTAGCTGTCCCAATACGGAGCGCCAAGTCCGGTAAATGCCGGAACAACATAACACCCTGCCGTATCATCTACCTGTGTGGCAAGCGCTTCACTCTGTGCCGCATCCCGGATAAATTCCATCTCGTCACGCAGCCATTGGATTGCTGCTCCTGCAACGAATATAGAACCTTCGAGTGCGTAATTGATCTTTCCATCTCTGCCCCAGCCAATCGTCGTAACAAGCCCATGCTTAGAAAGAATTGGTGTCTCTCCGGTATTCATCAGAAGGAAACAGCCCGTTCCATATGTATTCTTCGCATCGCCCGCCTGAAAGCAATTCTGTCCAAAGAGCGCTGCCTGCTGATCGCCTGCGGCACCCGCGATCGGGATTTCGCCGCCCAGCAGATTCGTACATGTATAACCATAGACTTCACTGTTCGAACGCACCTCTGGCAGCATGCATTCTGGAATATCCAACAGTTTTAAGATATCTGCATCCCACTGGAGCGTATGAATATTGAACATCATCGTCCGCGATGCATTGGAATAATCTGTCACATGCACCGCTCCACCGGTCAGCTTCCAGATTAGCCATGTCTCAACCGTTCCAAACAACAGCTCTCCGGCTTCCGCGCGCTGCCTTGCCTGTGGCACATGGTCTAACACCCATTTTACCTTTGTCGCAGAGAAATACGGATCTAAGATCAGACCGGTCTTTTGCTGGATCATATCTTTGATTGGACGCACATTCCCTTCTGCATCCGTCATCGTCTGACCAAGCAATTTCTCACAATATTCTGCGGTTCTCCGGCACTGCCAGACGATCGCATTGCAGATTGGCTGTCCGGTCTTCTTATCCCAGATGATCGTTGTTTCCCGCTGATTTGTAATTCCGATTGCCGCAATATCCTCCGCTGTCACATTGATCTTAGACATTGCTTCCACCGCCACACCAAGCTGCGTCGACCAGATCTCGTTTGCATCATGCTCCACCCAGCCAGGCTGCGGAAATATCTGTGTAAATTCTTTCTGCGCCATACTCACGATCGTACCGCTCTTATCGAATAAAATGCAGCGGTTGCTCGTTGTACCGGCGTCTAGCGCCATAATATAGCGTTTCTCCTGTTTCTCCAATACCCGTTCCTCACTTTTGCCCAAATATTCTCTGATATCCGTAATTTAACTTCTGCTCCGGCTCCATGGCAGCTGCCATCTCCTGCGATTCTGTCCGCACCTGTATCTGCCGCGCTTCCTGCATACGGTTTTCACATTCCAGATTGCCGCAGTTCATACAGATGCCCTGGCAATGCTGTTCCGGATTGTCAGACAGCAATGCGAAAAACACCACACTTTTCGACGGCTGTAATACGCCATATTCATTTGCCGTAATATCATTTTCCTGTCCGATATCTGCCGGCTGTCTGCCATATACCTCTGCAAGCAGCTTCTGCATGCCATCGAGCGGAATTTCCTCTCCGACAAATACATACCGCTTCACATAGCGGCGATGGAATTTCGGATAGCTCTGATTGAAATCCGCATACATCTGCAAAAGCAGCTCATTTGCCACACACTCCACCATATAGCTTTCCGATAACGCGTGCTCCCGCTCATAATATTCCTGCAGACGATCCACACCCTCGCCAAGTGTCATCGCCACAAGCGCCGACTGTTCTGCATCGAGAAGTGGAACGCCCCGCATCCGTGTGTTGATCCGATAGATTGCATACGGTGCCATGTAAGTGCGAACCTTCTCATATACCTGCTGCAACGCTTCTTTTTCTTCTGTGGAAAAATGATATTTGCGCATCACCTGCTCGATAAATGCGTCCTTATTTGGTTGTTCAACTGCCATTCTGACTTTCATAATTCCACTCTTACCGTTTAATTTTTTATAAAATCATATATGTCTTGATATACCCGTTTTCTGCCTTTTTCATTCAAAATCTCATGACGCATACCCTTGTACATCGCGCCCCGGACATCCGTATATCCAAGATCCTTCATAAAATGAATTGCTTTTCCAAAATCACTTGGACTGATCGCACATGGATCATCCTTGCCGGAGAAGAACTTAATTGGCAGATCCTTATGCTTCATCTGCCAGCCATCCTTACTGTATGTCTCCTGCAGAAGATAGACCAGATTCTCATAGCCATCTAATGTAAATGTGAAATTGCAATACCGGTCGTTGTTGTATTTTTCTACCGCATCGCGATCAGAATTGATCCACGCATGCTGTAATTTCTCCTTCTTAAACCGTCTCTCATAGCTCGAATTCATCATAATGTGATCCATAAGCTTTGAGTGTTTGCGCCTGCCCTTGCATCCACGGAGAATCTTCAATAACCGCAGTCCCGGGGCAATGCCACGCCGCATTGATGGGCTTCCGACGATCACTGCCTTGTCGATCTCATCGTCATACCGCTTCAGATAACAGCGGGCTACGAGAGAACCCATACTGTGTCCAAGCAGAATATATGGCACATCTCCGACACTCTCTTTAATCAGTTCTGTCACCTGATGTGCATCTTCGATCAAGCCATCATATCCAGCATCGTAGAAGTACCCAAGATCTGCGTCACTCACGACGCTGCTGCCATGTCCACGATGGTCATGGATCACACACAGATACCCTTTCTCTGCCAGATACTTCATAAAATCATAATACCGTTCCTTGTGTTCACACATTCCATGCAGAATCTGCACCACACCGATGATCTTTGCTTCCGGCGCAACTGTCATCGCATGAATCTCTAGCTTATCTGCATGTGAATGAAATTTAAACTCTCTATATTTGACTGCCATGTATAGCCTCCTGTCTATTTAACGCCACATTTCTTACAAATATCCTGCAGACAGCACACATCACAATGCGGCTTCGTGCGCGCACTGCACACATCTCTGCCATGATATACCAACCGGTGACATAAATCACTGCCCTCTTCCGGTGGGATGATCTTCCACAATGCCATCTCGACCTTCTTCGGATCTTTCTCGCCATCCACAAGTCCCATCCGGTTCACCAGACGAATACAATGTGTATCCGTCACGATCGCAGGTTTACCGAACACATCGCCCATGATCAGGTTTGCACTCTTTCTTCCTACGCCCGGAAGTGCCAGCAACGCGTCAAAATCATCCGGTACATTGTCCTGATATTTCTCGTGCAACACCTTCATGCATGCGCAAATATCCTTCGCCTTGCTTCTTCCAAGTCCACACGGACGCACGATTGCCTCCACATCCTCTGGCTTCGCCTCAGCAAGTGCTGCCACTGTCGGATATTTCGCATACAGATCCTGCACGACAATATTCACTCTGGCATCCGTACACTGTGCAGCAAGCCGGACCTCGACCAGAAGCTTCCACGCTTCATCATACTCCAAAGTACATGTGGCATCCGGGTATGCTTCCCGCAAACGCTCTATAATTATAGCGGCTCGTTGTTTCTTCGTCATCGCATAGTATCTCCATTATTTTATCCTTTTTATCATACCAAATTTCATGAAAAATGAAAACCTTTTTCTCCCTCGATTTATCTTTGATTTTTCATCTTGACGTACCCAATTTTACTTTTGTATAATATTATAATCAAGTAAAGTAATTGACGCATCTTTCTATATCGTCAAGCAAGCATATTATACAACTGGAGGAACCGGATATGGATTTACGCATACAGAAAACAAGACAGAATATTTTTCAGGCATTCATCGAACTTCGGGAGAAATATCCTTTGGAGAAAATTACCGTCAAGGAGCTGACAGAACGTGCCCAGATCAGCAAACAGACCTTCTACCTGCACTACCGGGATATGTACGACCTGTCCGAACGTATTGAACAGTCCATGATTCAGGAGATGTTAAAGGAACTCCCTTACCCGGAAAATATCCTTACCCATACCGGTGAGGTCACAAAGCAGTTGTTCCAGAAAGCGATCGATCAGGGGCATAATTTCCGGATTGTCTTTTCCGGCTCCCGTGTCAGCGCACTCACCGAAGGACTGGAAACCTCCCTCAAAAATGCATTATACGAGAAATGTCCAAAATACCGCACCGATCTCCGCGCCAATATTCTTATCACGATTTTAGTACAGGGCTGTTACCATGCCTACGAGCAGTATTCGACCATCGACCAGGATCGTGTTGTCTCTATCATCAGTAAAATCGCAGATGAAATCTCAAACGAATGTAAGTAAAAGAAATCCTGAAAATGCAAAAGCGGTCAACTTGGGGATAGTTGACCGCCAGCTGCGTTATCAAATAACGCGAAGGAGAAATGTGTGTCTTGTGACACTAATATGAATCTTGGGGGGATTCTATATATATAAAGCATTCTCATGCTTTATACCAATCTCATAAGACTTCCTTCCTCTTTTGTCGATTCGTCTCTACACGAGTTATCTTTTGTAGAAATGTATCTCTTGAAGTCTATGGTTGTATAATACAGATTTTTTTTGGTTTTTTATATCAAATATATGTCTTTTTTTGCACTATTATGATATACTATAAAAAAATTTAAAAAGAGAGAATTATTAAGATTTTTAGAAGGAGTATCTATGAATATTGACAAAGAAGTAAACATGAAATTATTCCAACAACAACAGGAGCAAAGCCGCCATCTGGACTACGAGAAAGAATTTGGCATCTACAAAGCAATCGCCAATGGCAACATGGAGGAGGTAAAAGCCCGTCATAAAGAATACGAGGAACACAAAGGCTACACAACCGGTAATGACAAAAATGGTGTGTTATCTGCCGATCCATTACAGAATGCCAAGTATCACTTTGTAATCCTTGCAGCCATGACAAGCCGCTTCTGTGCACAGTATGGTCTTCCACGCGAGATTGCTTACAGCATGAGCGACATATTTATCCAGCGCATGGACGTGTGCAAGAAAAAGGAAGAAGTTGACAAGATTCAGACTGAAATGATCATGAGCTATACAAAAGCAATGCAGGACAACCGCAGCAAAGGTATCTATTCCAAGCAGATTGTCAAATGTGTCGACTATATTCAGGCAAACCTGCAACAGGAGCTTCGCTTAGAAAGCATCGCAGAATACCTGAATATGAATCCGACGTATCTCTCCCGTTTGTTCAAAAAGGAAATGGATGTGTCCATCTCCGCTTACATCAAGACCGAGCGTTTGAAAACTGCGGCACATCTGTTGCAATATAGTAATTATTCCATCTCTGAAATTTCAGAGTACTTAAACTTCTCCTCCCAGAGCCATTTTACAAGCTCTTTCCAGGAGTTATATGGACTCACACCGAAGAAGTACCGGGATTTACATACAAGCTGTGAATCTCCGGATCTGGAAGAATACGAATCGTAACAGCTATGATTGCGCAGCAATCTGTGCAACCAGATCTTCCAGATACATCCACCGGTCCATCTTTTCAGCCAGCGTTTGTTCGAGCTGTTCCTGCTCTTCATAGAGCCGTTGCAGTTCGGAGGAATTGCTGGCATTTTTTTCCATTGCAATTTTATTCTCTTCTATCCTCTGTTCCAATGTCGCAATATCATCTTCAATCGTATCATATTCCCGCTGTTCCTGATACGAAAGCTTCAGCTTCTTCGTGCGCGGTTTTTCTTTCCAGTTATCCGACTTTCCTGTCTTCGATTCAGCCGTCTCTGTCTTCGCTCCCGCAGATTTCTCTGCCGCCTGTTGTTCATACAGAACCCGTGTCTCGTAATCGGTGTAACCACCCTCGCTCTGCCAGAGTGTTCCGTCCGGGCGGAATGCGAAGATGCGGCGTACTACACGATCTAAGAAATAGCGGTCATGGCTGACTGCAACAACGATTCCCTGGAACGAATCCAGATAATCTTCCAATATCGTAAGTGTCGTGATGTCCAGATCATTCGTTGGCTCATCCAATATAAGGACATTCGGTGCAGACATCAAAACCTTGCACAGATACAACCGTCTGCGCTCACCACCCGATAATTTTCCGATCAGGCCATACTGGTCTTCGCCACGGAACAAGAACCGCTCCAGCAGTCTTGCCGCAGTAATCTTTCCTTCGTCTGTCTCTACATATTCCGCCACATCGCGGATGTAATCGATCACACGCTGGTTCGGGTCCATATCCTTGCCAAGCTGGATTTCCTGTGCGAAATAGCCAATTTTCACTGTCGGACCAATCACAACACTTCCGCTGTCTGGCTCTAAAATCCCCTGCATGATCTTAAGCAGCGTACTCTTGCCACAGCCATTTCGACCAACGATTCCAATCCGGTCATCCTTTAAGAAATGATATGTAAAATCATGAATGATCGTCTTTCCGTCAAAACTTTTTTCAATATGGTCAAGCTCCACCGTTGTCCGTCCAAGACGTGAGGAAACAGAACCGATCTCTACCTGTGCATCCTTCACTGGTGCGGATTTGCCTTTCATCTCCTCGTAGCGTTCCAGTCTTGCCTTCTGTTTTGTTGAACGCGCTCTGGCTCCACGCTTTACCCATTCAAGCTCCACACGCAGAATCGACTGCCGTTTGCGTTCCTGTGCATCTAAGATATCCTCACGGAGCGTCTTTCCCTCCAAAAATCCAGAATAGTTTGTTGCATACGAATAGATCTGTCCTTTATCCACTTCGATGATCCGGTTCGCCACGCTGTCAAGGAAATATCGGTCATGGGTTACCATAATGATCGAGCCTTTGTATGCGCGCAGTTCGTCCTCTAACCAGGTTGACATCTCACTGTCCAGATGGTTGGTCGGCTCGTCCAACAGCAATATATCTGCTTTCGCTAGTAATGCCGATACGAGCGCCAGACGTTTGCGCTGTCCACCGGATAAGTGTCCGCATGTCTCTTCAAAATCCGTAATGCCAAGCTTCGTCATCATCGTTTTGGCTTCGCTCTCGACCGTCCAGTGGTTTTCCTCTGTGGCATGTCCCCGCACCACTGCCTGCAGCACGGTATCTGTCGGTTCAAATTCCGGTGTCTGTGGCAGATATTGTACTGTATAATGATTTGCCAGTATCACGTTTCCGGAATCTGGTTTCTCTATGCCTGCAATGATCTTCAGAAGGGTGGATTTGCCTGTGCCGTTAATTCCGATGATTCCGGCTTTTTCGCCTTCCTGTAAAAAGAAGGACGCTTTATCAAAGAGCTTGCGCTCGCCATATGCTTTTGTGATTTCATCGACGGTTACGATGTTCATTTTGAATGCTCCTATCATCTATCCAGATTTGGACGCGATTGCCATTCTTCGCAGACACGCTTCCGCTCGGTTCAGCACGCAGTGGTACTAAATTCACGACAAACAAGTTTGCCGTTCATTAAGTACCAGCGTGCTTCAACGGTCTGCTTAAGAATTGGCAATCGTGTCCAAATCCATATACATTTTTGATGGGATATCTACGACCTTATCCCTATATAATCTCATTCGTAGTCAGGCAAATTCAGTAACTTTAGACTCAAGTCTATTAGTTCCTGCCTTCCGGATGAATTCATAATCCGCACCTTGCCTTTGTGGTCGTCAGTGCGCAGCAGGCCTTGTACTTTGAGGCGGCGCATGAGTTCGCGGGAGGTTCCAAGGCTGCCATCGATCAGATGGATGTCACGGTCGCCAAGAAAATGGCGAAGTTCTTTCTTCAGAAACGGGTAGTGTGTACATCCAAGAACGATGGATTCTGTGTCGTCGGTCAGGACTGGTGATAGCTTTTCTGCGAAATAATCGTCCAATTCCTGTCCATCCAGATCGCCATGCTCGACGAACTCCATCAATCCGTCACACTGGACTGGAACGATATCTGCCTGCTCCCGATACTTTGCCAAAAGGTTCTGAAACTTCTCCTGTTTGAGTGTCATCGGGGTTGCCATCACTAAGATTCTGCCTCCATGACTTTCCGTCACGGCTGGTTTCACGGCTGGTTCGATTCCCACGATTGGAAGCTCCGGATATGTATTTCGCAGCAAACGTACGGCTGCGCTTGTCGCTGTGTTGCAGGCAACTGCTAATCCTTTGATTCCCATATCCAGCAGTTTTTCTACCACTGCAAATGTCAAATCCCGGATTTCCGCCTGCGGCTTTACACCATAGGGTGCATGCAGGGAATCTCCATAATATATAAAATCTTCCTTCGGCATCAATTTTATGGCTTCGCGCAGGACGCTTAATCCGCCAAGCCCCGAATCCATAAATCCGATTGGGAGTTTTTGTTTTTCCTGTAATTTGTCTGTTTCTGACATGTTATAACCTTCTTGTCATATTTAATGTTGCGACACGAAGCGTGATGGTTTACGCACGCTTTATTCATTTGCATTGCCACGCCCATTCTACCACAGATACCTATACTTGTACAAACGAAAAATCGCAAGGTATATATGGATCAGTCCTTACACCTTGCGATTTTATCAATATTTGCAGGCAATGAGCTTCTGAGTCAAAAGATACAGCTTACGTCGATTGCCCTAAAATGTACAATTGCTTTTTATTTGGTTGTATCTGTGCTGCGGATCTTATCCCTTACCGGGAATATCATGGATGGCGATACCGAAAGCTCATCAATTCCCATCTTCAGGAAGGTTTCTGTGAGAGTTGTATCGGCTCCAAGCTCGCCGCAGATTCCGACCCAGCAGCCTTCCTTATGTCCATTGTCGATCACCATCTGAATCATACGTAAGATTGCAGGATGGTGGGAATCGTAGAAATCATCCAGTTTCGGATTCTGACGGTCAATCGCCAGCGTATACTGTGTCAGATCGTTCGTTCCGATGCTGAAGAAATCAACTTCTTTCGCAAGCTCTGCACTCATCATAACTGCGGCCGGTGTCTCGATCATGATACCCTGCTCGACATCTCCATACGGAAGTCCCTGTGCATCTAACTCGGCTTTCACTTCGTCCACGATTGCATGAATCTTCTGCACCTCTGCCACGGAAATGATCATCGGATACATGACACCGATATTTCCATAATAGCTTGCACGGAAGATCGCGCGAAGCTGTGTCTTGAAGATTTCCGGCTGTGTCAGGCAGATACGGATTGCACGATAGCCCATTGCCGGGTTATCTTCCTTATCCAGATTGAAATAATCCACCTGTTTGTCGGCACCGATATCCAGTGTACGGATAATGACTTTCTTGCCTGCCATATTCTCCGCAACTGTTTTATATGCCTGAAACTGTTCTTCTTCTGTTGGAAATGTATTGCTCTCTAAATACAGGAACTCGCTTCGGAAAAGACCGATGCCCTCTGCATCATTCTGCAGGGCAGATGCCACATCCGCAACACCACCGATGTTCGCGTACAGCTTGATTTTCTTTCCATCGAGTGTGATATTTTCCTTGCCCTTCAGTTCCTGCAGCAAGCGTTTCTTCTCTTCGGCTTCCTGCTTCTTACTCTCGTATTCTTTCACAACATCATCGGTTGGCTCTACATAGACACTGCCATTGTAACCATCGACAATTGCGAATCTGCCGTCGACATTTTCCTCGAATTTAACACCGATCAGTGCCGGAATATTCATCGTCCGCGCCAGAATCGCTGTATGGGAATTCGTTGAACCATGTCTTGTCACAAACGCAAGCACCTTCGACTTGTCAAGCTGCACCGTCTCACTCGGTGCCAGATCGTCTGCTAAGAGGATCACCGGTTCATCACCATCTAATACACTATCTTTCTTTCCCTGCAGAATCTTCACAACGCGATTGGAAATATCTTTTACATCCGCGGCACGTGCTTTCATATAATCATCGTCCATCGCCGCGAACATGTTCGAGAAATTATCACCTGTCGTTGCAACCGCATACTCGGCATTGATTCCCTGATTCTCGATCATATGTGTGATTGCTTCCACATAATCAAGATCATCCAACATCATCTGGTGTACGTCGAATATCATCGCATTGACTTCTCCGACTTCCACCAGTGCTTTCTCGTACAGTGCCTGTAACTGCTCCTTCGCGGTTTCCTTTGCCTCTTCAAATCGCTTTACTTCTGCGGCTGTGTCCTCGATCTTTACACGTTTGACAGTACTTTCATCCTTGTTATATACGGAGATCCGACCGATTGCAATTCCGCCAAATACACTTTTTCCTTTTAATTCCTGCATACTCTCACCCGGCTGTATAAGACCTTCCCTTTCTTCGTACATCAATTACAGATTCTCGTTCATGAATGCGGAGAGTGCTGCGATTGCCTCATCCTCCTGCTCACCGTCTGCCTGCAGGATCACTTCCTGTCCCTGCTTTGCGCCAAGACTCATGACACCCATGATACGCTTTGCATCAACGCTTCTTCCGTCCTTTGCGATTGTTACCTTGCAAGGATAAGCGGCTGCGAGCTTTACAAGCTGTCCGGCTGGTCTTGCGTGAATTCCCTGTGCATCTGTGATTACATAACTAAACTCTCTCATAATTTTATTCTCCTTTTCTTTTATGGTTATTCCAACATCTATGTTTTCTTTCTGAGTTGCGTACACTACACATTCTACGCAGACACGCTCTCGCTCACTTTCACACGCAGCGGACACTAAATTCACGTCAAACACGTTTGCCGTTCATTAAGTGCCGGCGTGTTCCAATGGTCTGCTTTAGAATTGTGTAGTATCCCGCAACTCTATCCACAATATTGGATTTTACAATCCTATATAAAATCATATGATATAAAATTCTTCAGTCGTATGACCTTGTATTATGCGACTACTTTCTTCTTTAATACTCCGAGCAGGAGTGCGGAGATGATACTTCCGACTACCAGTGCGACAAGATACATTGCGGCGTGTCCGACAACCGGGAATACGAAGATTCCACCGTGAGGAGCCATCAGTGTACAGTTAAATGCTGCGGAAAGTCCACCTGCGACACCTGCACCGACCACACATGCCGGGATGACATGTAACGGATCCGCTGCAGCAAATGGGATTGCACCCTCTGTGATAAAGGAAAGTCCCATAACAAAGTTTGTAGGGCCTGCCTTGCGTTCCTGCTCTGTGAACTTGTTCTTGAACAATAAGGATGCGATTGCAATTGCGATTGGCGGAACCATACCTCCGATCATAACCGCTGCCATGATATCATAATTTCCGGCTGCAATCTGCGCGGTACCGAATACATACGCTGCCTTATTGACCGGGCCGCCCATATCAACTGCCATCATCGCGCCGAGCAATGCTCCAAGCAGGATAATATTTGCGCCACTCATGTTCTTCAATCCATTGTTCAAGGCTGTATTGATAAATCCGACAACCGGTTCAATCACATATACCATACCCGCTCCGGTAATCAGCAATCCAAAGACCGGGATCAGCAGGATCGGCACCATTCCTTCCAGTGCAGAAGGAAGCTTCGAGAAAATCTTCTTCAGCAGCAATACAACATAGCCTGCTATAAATCCGGCAGCCAGTGCGCCAAGGAATCCGGACTTTCCATTTGCTGCAATGGCACCACCTAAGAAGCCAAGTGCAAGTCCCGGACGATCTGCAATACTCATCGCGATAAATCCGGCGAGGATCGGCAGCATAAAACTAAATGCCACACCACCAACCTGAGCCTTTAAGAAATAAGCAACCGGTGTCAATGTACCGAAGTTACTCTTTACATCCGCAACAGAACCATACTTGTCAATCAGATACTGTGGAACATGATTTAAGTCAACGAGCAATCCATCAATCAGGAATGCAAGTGCGATCAGAATACCTCCGCCAACGACAAATGGTAACATATGCGATACACCATTCATCAGATGCTTATAAATCTGATGTCCGATACTTTCTTTTCCCTCGGTCTCTCCGCTTTCTGCTGCATCACCGCCTGCTTCATAGACAGCTGCTTTGCCTTCGGCTGCGCGTGTCAGTAATTGTTCTGCCTTATTGATACCATCTGCCACCTTGCAGATGATTACCTTCTTGCCGTGGAAACGATCCATCGGCACCTGTGTATCTGCAGCTACGATGATCGCATCTGCTTCTTTGATTTCTTCTGCAGTCAATACATTCTTGGCTCCGCCGGAACCTCTGGTTTCTACCTTGATTGCGTAGCCCAGCTCCTTTGCTTTCTTCTCCAATGCTTCGGCAGCCATATAAGTATGTGCGATTCCGGTCGGGCATCCCGTTACTGCTAAAATCTTCTTTGTTGCTTCTGAGATAGTCGGAATCTCTTCCTGCTTGGCATCACCATTTTCCGCCTTGTCAATGATACTTAAGAATTCATCTACTGTCTTCGCGGATTTCAATGCGTTCGTGAAATCCTCGTCCATAAGAAGCACGGATAATTTGCTCAGTACATCGAGATGTACATTGTCTGCGGTATCCGGTGCTGCGATCAGGAACAGCAGATGTACCGGCTCGCCATCTAACGAATCGAAATCCACACCATCCGGAATCACCATCGCTGCAAGGCCTGCCTGCTTCACGGCTGCCGACTTACAATGCGGAATCGCGATTCCTTCTCCGATTCCGGTTGTTCCTTCTTCCTCTCTTGCATACACACCCTTGCGGTATGTGTCAACATCTGCGATCTTTCCGCTTTCCGCCATCAAGGCTACGGCACGATCCAGCGTCTCTTCCTTCGAGCTTACCTTCGCACCAAGGTAAATGCTCTTCTTGTCTAACAAATCTGTAATTCGCATATGCAACCCCTCCTTTATCATTTTTTGCCGAAGGTCTTCACGTACAAGCCTTCGACTTCTTCCTTCGTTGCAAGCTCTTCCGAAAATGCACTCGCACTTCCGGTACATACACCCATTTCAAATGCATTTTTATACGCATCTGCTCCGCCATCTGTAATCAGATATCCGGCAATAAATCCGGCTACCATCGAATCTCCGGCACCGACGGAATTCTTCACTGTGCCCTTTGGAGCCTCTGCCCGGTACTCACTTCCGTCCTCTGCAAGTAATACCGCACCGTCACCCGCCATGGATACGAGCACATTCCGTGCGCCCTGTTCCTGCAACTTCTTCGCATATTTGCATACATCGTCTTTGTCTTTGATCTCCACTCCGAAGATCTCACCGAGTTCGAAATTATTCGGTTTGATCATAAACGGCTTATATGGAAGCACATTTACCAGAAGATCTCTTGTCGCATCTACAACGATCTTCAACTTCTTGTCCTGCAGACGCTTCATGATATCCATATACGCGGAATGCGGCATGCTCTCCGGAATCGAACCTGCCAGAACAAGGATATCGCCCTCCTGCAAGGTCTCTAACTTCTGATATAACAGTTCCAATGCATCCGCGGAAATCTTCGGTCCCTGTCCGTTAATCTCGGTTTCCTCCTTCGCGCGGATCTTGACATTGATTCGTGTCATGCCTGCATCTAACTCAATAAAATCGCTTTCCACACCTTTTGCCTTCAGCATGGATTTCAAAACCTCTCCGGTAAATCCGGCCGTAAATCCAAGTGCCTGATTCTCAAATCCAAGATTCTTCAATACCATGGATACATTGATTCCTTTTCCACCCGGCAGAATCTTCTCGCCACTGGTACGGTTGACATATCCAAGGTTCACACAATCCAGATCCTGCACATAGTCGAGAGAGGGATTAAATGAAACAGTATAAATCATACGCTCACCTCCGTGATATTCTTCATTCCTCTGTACTCATTATTTTCAATCTTCGTTGTAATTATCCTTGCAGACTTGAATTCCGCAAAACTTATCGAACAAATCTCGCCGAATTTGCTGCTGTCACACAGCACATAGCGCTCCTTCGTCTTCTGCATGGATTTCTTCTTCACCATTGCTTCTTTGACATCCGGTGTTGTAAATCCGTTGCCCTTCGTCACACCGTTCGCACCCCAGAAGCCTTTCGTGAAGTTATATTTATCCAGAGAAATAATTGCTTCTTCTCCAACGATTGCTTCTGTGACCGGCTTAAACTCACCGCCAAGGATATATGTCGTATAGCCTTTCTGCGACAAATGCTTTGCATGTGCAAATGAGTTTGTGACGAATATCACATTCTTCGCTGTGATATAGTCGATCATCAGCTCGGTTGTCGTTCCGGCATCCATATACACCACATCCTGATCCTCGATCAATGCTGCCGCATATCTGGCAATCTCAATCTTTTCTTCCCGGTTGATCTCCTTGCGGTATTCCACCGCATCGTCCTTCACATGAAAACTTCCTCCGATTGCCATCGCACCGCCATGTACCTTCACCAGTCTGCCTTCCTTATCCAGTGCATTCAAATCCCGCCGGATCGTGGACTCGGAAATATCAAGAAGCTGCATCAGTTCCTGTACGGAAACGCTGTGTCTTTGTTCTACCGCTGCAAGTATCGCCTGCTGTCTTTCTTCTCCTAACATGTTTCTCCTTTCCGTCAAAATCATTCATTTTATTCCAGTTTCGTTCAACTTTTCTATATGATAACGCCAATCTCAGTCATTGTCAATCATTTTCTTTCATTTTTTCTTCGGTTTTCAGTCAAAATCAGTCAAAAAAATCATATTCACTATACTATGTCCAAAAAACAGACATAAAAAACAGGACAGCTGACTGTAAATCAACTGTCCTGCATGCATTTATACTGTGTTGTTATTACGCCATCTGTGTCTGAAACAACGCGTCAATCTCTTCTTTCGTTGCAAGCTCCTCGGAGAATGCACTGGCACTTCCGGCACAGATACCAAGCTTCAACGCATACTCATAATCGTCACGCTCGATATAACCTGCAAGGAATCCGGCAAGCATCGAATCACCGGCACCGACAGAGTTCTTCACCTGTCCTTTCGGGGCGGCTGCACGGATCACTCTGCCATCCTCTGTCACAAGGACTGCACCCTGATACGACATGGAGACGAGCACATTTCTCGCACCACGCTCCTGCAGTTGCTTCGCATACATCTCTGCCTGATCCATCGTTGTCACTTCCACACCGAACAGGTTTCCAAGCTCGGTACGGTTTGGCTTGATCAAAAACGGATGATACGGAAGAACATTCGTGAGCAGTTCTCCGGTCGCATCCACTATAATCTTGTTGTTATTGTATTGCAACATCTGCATGATATCCATGTACGTCGTCTTGGACATGCAGTCCGGCAGGCTGCCTGCAAGTACCAGATAATCATCCTGATCCAGATAGCCAAGCTTCTCATAGAGCTCTGCGATATCCTCGCTCTTGATCTCCGGTCCCTGTCCGTTGACCTCTGTCTCATCGCCGCAGCGCATCTTGACATTGATACGCGTCAGTCCATTTGCAATATCAATAAAATCCGCATTCATATCCCGCTGCATCAACAGCGCTTTCAAAGCTTCCCCGGTAAATCCTGATGTAAAACAGATCGCACGGTTATCGATACCAAGATTCTGCAGTACGATTGATACGTTGATGCCCTTACCGCCCGGCAGAATCTTCTCACCTGTCGTACGATTCACCTGGTTGCGTTCAAATTCCGTCAAATCCAGAATATAATCCAGCGACGGGTTAAATGTTACTGTATATATCATATTTTTCCCTTTCTCTCTATGAGTCAATCCCGAACCAATACATTAATTTTATAATACCCTATTCCCCGCGTGATTGTAAATGTTTTTTTATCTATACATTCCGGGAATTCATATACGCTTTTATTACTCCTTTACGGACAATATAATTACCATCACTAAAATACATGCCATACCCACCAGATCCATCGTCGTCATGACCGTTCCAAGCCACAACACGGAAAAAAGTGTTGCCGAAACCGGCTCCACACTGGAGATCATGCTGGCACGTACCGGGCCGATATCATGTACTCCCTGCAGGAATAACAAGAACGACATCATCGTTCCGATCAGAACCATCGCCGCAACTGCTAATACTCCATGAAAATCAAGATGCACCGGAATCGTCCATACCTTGACGATACAGCTATATGCCACGCCACAGATCAGCATACCGTAGCCGACAACCGGCTGGCTGCCCCATTTCTTGAGCATCCGCTCCGGAAGCAGGGTATACATACAGAACCCAAACGCCGCAAGCAATCCCCACTTCAGTCCCTCTTTCGAGATACTCATCTGACGGATATTCCCATGCGTTGCAATGAGAAATGTACCGCCAACCGCCAGAAGCACCGCCACAATCTCGCGAAACTTCGGTGGACGCAGTCTGCGCACACAGGAGATGATCAGTACCATCACAGGTGCCAGATACTGCAATGCCGTTGCAATCCCGGCATTCGTATGATGAATGGCTTCGAGATATGCATACTGGCACAAGCCCACACCGAATATCGCAAACAGAATAATTCCGAAGAAATCCCGGGTGGACTTGAATATATCAAATGCCGCTTTCCGTTCGCGTATAATATATGCAATTGTAAGGATTACACCTGTCACAAGCATGCGCATGCACGAAAGCCATGCCGTGTTGATGTTGTAGTGCGAAAACAAAAACTGTCCGCAGGCACCCGAAAATCCCCACGAGATCGCACCAACCAACACGCACAGCACACCGCGCAACTGGTTGCCATGTGTACCCTCATCGTAATTTTTCCGTTTACTCATTGCTGGTTCACCAGAACGGCTTTGATCTCATCCACATTCGCATATCCGTTTTTCTCCATGATATACTTCAAAGCCTCCTGAATATCCTCCTCTGTCAGAATAATCTGTTTGCTCTCCTCTGTGACGACCGTACAGCCGCCCTTCATGTCACAGCATCTGCCACTACAATTATTCTTCTGTATATTTTTCCGGCTGATCGCGCCGATTTCCTCCAGCGTATTGATCATGCGGTACACGGTTGCAATGCCAATGCTGTTGTCCCGCTTATGCGCCAGAAAATAAACTTCCTTACAACAGGTATATTCTTCGTTCGCAATAATGTCGACGATCAGCTTGCGCTGCTCTGTCAGACGATATCCATGTTCCTTGAGTGACGCAAGAATCTCTTCCTTACTGCTTGCTACCTGTCCGATTGGTTCCTGATCGTTCATTCTGTCACCTCTTCCATCTTCTTCCTTTTTAATCCTCTAACAACAATCCGATATAAAACGATTGATGCACTCGTTCCGATCGTCCACCCGACCGGCCATGCGAGCCAGATTCCGGTGCTGCCCCATTCCTTCGAGAAAAGCGCGGCTAAGATCACGCGCAGGAACAGATCCAGAAACGTTGTAACCATAAACTGTTTCATCGCACCGACGCCCCGCAGAACGCCATCTGTAATCAGCTTGATCGACACCACAAAATAAAATGGTGCTAAAATATGTAAAAATTCAACGCCAACCTTCTTCGCCCCGGCACTGTTTGCATCCATGAAAAGCTGCACCAGACTGCCGCTGCACGTAAGATACAATATTACAACCGGCACGCAGGTAAGAAAAATCAGCTTCAATGCTGCCTTGCAGCCCTGACTGATCCGCACGATCTTCTGTGCACCGAGATTCTGTGCTGCAAAATTCGAGACACCATTTCCAAGCATCGTAAATGTCGTGATGACCATGTTATTGAGCTTCACGGCTGCCGCATATCCCGCGATCACGTCCGAGCCAAAGCTGTTGATGATACTCTGGATAATGATATTTCCGATCGACACAAAGCCCTGCTGCAGGGTACTTGGTATCGCGATCTTCAGCATCTTACCGAAGATTTCTCCGGAAAATACCGGCACCCTCTGATGTCCTTCGTGCTCATCCTTGATCTTCCGCAGTCGAAGCAGCACAACGATCACGGACAGGATACAGCTCACGCCCTGACAGATAAATGTCGCCCATGCAACACCAGCGACACCCATATGAAAACTCTTTACAAACAAAATATCGACAAACACGTTCGATACCGATGAAAAAGCTAAGAATATAAACGGTGTTTTCGAATCGCCAAGTGCTGAGAAAATACCGGTTGCAATATTATAGAAGAACAAAAATACAAGTCCACCAGTATACACGTCCAGATACAGCTTGGAATCTGCAAATATATCTGCCGGCGTGTGTATCAGATGCAGCAATGCGCCGCCTGCAAAAAGTCCGGTCAGTGTCAGAATCAGACACAGCACCGCCGAATATATAAACGTCGTATAGACGGTCGTCTTCATCTTCCGGTAATTCTTTGCCCCGAAAAACTGCGCCGCAATGACGGAACACCCCATGTTGCAACCAAATGCAAACGCCATATAAATCAATGTAATCTCATAAGAATTTCCCACGGCTGCAAGTGCATTTTTACCAACATATTTTCCTGCGACCAGACTGTCTGCAATATTATATAGCTGCTGGAAAATGACGCTTCCAAGTAACGGAATGCAATACCTCCACAATACACGCTCCGGTTTCCCTACTGTTAAATCCTTATTCATCGTTGCCGCACCGTATGTCCGGTACGCCTCGCCTCCTTTTTACTCTGTTTCCGAATCATGGCAAACCAGTTTATCTATCTACAAAACTACATCCGCTATGAGATAATTTTGTATATACGTCTGGATGAGTTTCCATAATATATGATGTATTGAAACTAAGAAGTACTAGATGTTCTGATTTATGTGTTTCTACCGCACGCAACCGCCGTCAATTCGCCATCCATGGCTCAATGACGGCTTGTTTGAACATCGTGTTCAAACATTGCTGATGTCACGCAGAACATCAAGAACTTCTAAGTTCCAAACATATATATATTATGGAAACTCAATCCTGACATATATATACAAAAATTATCTCATCGCTCATACCTATAATATTGTATCAGAAGGTTGCCATGATTCCATAAACACTCATCTTATATGATGCCTGGCTTATCTAATGTTCCTTGTATGCTCCAAGTATCTTAATATCGTTATACACTTGGATTTGTCTCAGTGTCTCGACAACAACTTCGAGCCGCTCGGTCAGGCAGTCGATCTCGATGTAGAAGTTGTAGGTTCCCATCGATTGTTTTGTCGGACGGGACATGATTGAGATCAAGTTGATGCGTTTGTCATAGAACCGGCGCAGGATATCGAACAGGATTCCGGGCCGGTCGGTGGCAGGCATGATATAGACCGGGATTCGTACTTTCTCCCGTGTAAGCTCCGCGGCTTTCTCTGTGCCATCCGCATCTGCATCCAACCCTTTCTCGTTACTTACAAGCTCTTCTAACTGCTTTTCAAGATCCGGATTTTCCACGTCTAACACGCCCTTGCGCAGGATGATAAAACGGGTATGATTGCCTTTTGCATCTGTCACATCTTCTGCAAGCACGCGCACATCGTCTGCCTGTATCACATGATGTGGTACAATTGCCGCTGTTCCTGGTTCATCCTGTATCTTGTAATAAGATTCCATGTTACTGTTCGTCGTTACAATCTCTGCGTCATGCAGGGTATGCAGGAACTGTCTGCACTGCCCGTTCGTCTTGAACTGCACATAGATCTTCCGGATATCTTCTATCTTCTCTGTATTGGCAAGCAGCGAAAACTGAACTGCCACCTGATTTTCATCGACGATATAGACGTTTTTCTCCAGCAACAGGTCAAGTGTCCGCTGCACATAACCATCCAGCATATTTTCTACCGGAACAACCGCATACTCACACGCTTCGTTCGTACAGAGCTGTTCGAACACATCGTCAATTGTCGGACAATAAAGCGGTTCTAATGATTTCCCGTGTGCTGCCTCATATTTCTTATTATATTCTTCATAGGACTTATCGCAAAATGTCCCTTTCGGTCCTAATACTGCTATCATGTAGATGTCTCCTCCCGAACGTGCATTTCCTATCTGCTGATTCACTTGCGAATCCAGCTGATTGCTTCATCTGTGCACACATTATATCCACTCGAAATTTCCACCGGTAATGGCAAGACTGAGTAATGCATCCATCTTCTCGACATCCTCGCCCTCCAATACCTGTATCAGCTTTGCGGTGTCTTCAGCCACCTGCATAGTCTCATCCGGTCCGATCTCCGGATCAAATTCCGCCTCACAGTATGGACAGTTGATATGCTCCATCGTCTGCAGAGACAGGAATTTCTCTCCACAGCTTTCACATTCATAATACCCACAACGGGTTGTTCCTTCCGGTACATAATACATATGCTGACTTTACTCCTTTACATCTATCTCTTTCACGGGATTCCTTATTCTGCATCATCGGAATCTCCTGTATCATCCAATTTATTTTCACCCTTCAGGTCGTTCAGGTTTGTCGCCGGGAAGATGTCTGCCACATCATTGATTGCGATATACGCATACGGATCAATGCTATGTACCAGATTTCGCATCTTGCCGACCTGAAACCGGTTCACAATGAAATACACCAGCGTGCGGTCGGTATTCGAATAATATCCTTTCGCATCAATCGTTGTGATACCGTTTTCAAATGCGGCGGAAAGTGCCTCGCACACATGCTTCGGATGTTCTGTCACGATAAAGGCTGCCTTGGAACGGTCGAAGCCCTCCACGAAGAAGTCAATCGTTTTGGATGCCGCCGCATAAGTCACAACCGAATAAAGCGGCAAAATCCAGCTGTCAAGCACAATTCCACATATGATATATAAGATTACATTGTATGCCATTACGAACGAACCGAGACTTAACCCAAGCTTCTTCGCGAACATAACGCCTATGATGTCGATACCATCCATCGCACCGCCAAACCGTACCGCAAGTCCGCTTCCGCAGCCGGAGATAATACCGCCGAAGATTGCGCATAAAAACAAATCACTTCCGGCAAGCGGGGATACGATCGTCACATCGACCGGCAGAATATCTGTGATGATCCACGCAACAATGGAATAGATCAAAACCGCATAAATCGCATAAATTGTAAATACCACGCCCTCGCGCTTTAATCCAAGTAAGAAGATTGGAATATTTAAGAGAATCAAAACCAGGGAAAGACTGATCCATTTCGGTGTGAGCTGGGACACCAGCATAGCAGTTCCCGAGATACCGCTATCATACAGTTTGACGGGTGCTAAAAATATAACAACGCCAAACGCATTGACGATTCCCGCAACCGTCAGGAGCAAAAAGTTCTTGATACTGAGCATGCCACATACTTTCCTGATTTTTTCCATTCGCAATCCTCCTGCTATAATATGTATCGCCCCCTCACATTCGTTCGGCGGCAGATCGTCGGAAACATCCTAAATCATTCACTCCGTTCATGATGTTTCCTCCTAATTTTTAATTTTACCTACAAGTTCTCGATCTGTTCCCGAAACGGACGAAACGCAGATGGTAATGCATACGTCTCGTCCAGACTCTCCTTTGTTACCCACTTCCATTTTTTATTTGTTTTCCGACATCGGATATAATACGCTGTCATATGCCATTCCACATGGCTGAATATATGTGTATAGCTTGTCTGCATCAGAAGGTCCACCGGTTCTGTCTGCCAGCCGGTTACCCGTGTTACCGCCTCCTGCTTGTCAAGCTTTGCATCCACATTCGGGAATTCCCACATGCCTGCCAGAAGTCCGCTTGCGCTGCGCTTATGCAGTGCCACGGTATCCTCCGTAAGCAGGACAAATACCGTCTTATCCACAATCTTTCGTTTTTTCTTCTCACTGCGGACGGGCAGATTTCTCCATGTGTCATGCTTTCGTGCCTGACAGATCTCCGCTACCGGGCATACGTTACACCGCGGTGCACCATTTGGCACACAGACAGTCGCGCCAAGCTCCATCAGTGCCTGCGTCGCGATTCCCGGATTCTTCTGCGGATACGTCTCCTGCAGTTTCCTCGTGATACGCTTCTTCGTTGTCTGCAGATCAATGTTTGCATCATCTGCCAGAAGCCTGCTATACACGCGCAATACATTTCCATCCACCGCCGGTGTCGGTGCATCAAAGCAGATCGACGCAATTGCGCCTGCCGTGTAATCGCCGATGCCGGATAAACTCCGGATCTGCGCATATTCCGACGGAAAAACACCTGTATAATCCGCACAGATTGTCTGTGCCGCCTTCTGCAGATTGCGCACACGGTTATAATATCCAAGTCCTTCCCAGAGCTTTAAGATTTGTTCCTCCGGTGCCTCCGCCAGATCTGCAATCGTCGGAAGTGCCGTAAGAAATCGCCGGTAATATTCCTTGACTGCCTCCACACGCGTCTGCTGCAGCATGATCTCTGACAGCCACACATGGTACGGCTCCTTATCCTGTCTCCACGGAAGTTCACGTTTATGTGCTTCATACCACGGGATGAGTGCCTCAAACATGGCAATAAGCACCTGTTCCTCTGTCCTCATTAAAAATCAAGCTTGATGAAACTATCGTCGTCACGATTTGCAAGCTTACGTCCTTCCATTGTCTTGATCGCCACATCAATCTGTTCGATCATGGAATCCGTGATATTCGTTTTCTCCCCGTAATTCAGGTAATTCAGGATTGTCAACATCTCGGATTCACTATCTGTAAAATACCCGGTACCTTCCTGCTGCATATCGCCCACATTCTTGACGAGCTCCAGCATCTTGTTCGGCAGCGTTCTGTAATCCCATGGCTTTGATTCGATATCACCTAACATTGTCTTATTCCTTTCCATTCCAACAATATGTACAAAGCTTCTCCGGCTCGATTCCAACAGCCTCAAGCATATCATCTAAGCGGTGGAACCGAAGCGATGTGAATTTCAGTTTCTCGCAGATCTTGTCAACCATCTTCTGGTATTTCTCAGACGTGTAGTCTGCGTACTCCTGCAATACTTCATCGCTGACATCCCCGCCTTCTAACTCTGCGATAACATTTCTTGTGATCAGCTCCATCTCAGAGTTTGAACGGGAGAAGTTCAAGTATTTACATCCATATACAAGCGGTGGGCACGCCGGACGAATATGCACTTCCTTTGCCCCACTCTCAAACAAATATTCTGTCGTCTCACGAAGCTGTGTACCACGCACGATGGAATCATCGATCAGCAGCAGGCTCTTATCCCGGATCAGCTCTTCGATCGGGATCAGCTTCATCTTCGCGATCAGATTACGTTTACTCTGAATCGTCGGCATAAATGACCGTGGCCATGTCGGTGTGTATTTGATAAATGGTCTGGAAAATGGAATGCCGGACTCATTTGCATATCCAACCGCATGTGCCGTTCCGGAATCCGGAACACCCGCAACGATATCCGGCTTGACATTATCCCGTCTTGCAAGGAGCTGTCCGCAGCGATACCGCATCTCCTCAACATTCACACCTTCATAAGTGGAAGACGGATAACCGTAGTAGATCCAGAGGAAGGTACAGATCTTCATCTCTTTGCCCGGCAGAACCAGTGTCTTTAACGCATCGCTCGTCATAACAGCAACCTCGCCCGGTCCAAGCTCCCGGTAGGTTGAATAACCGAGATTCAAGAACGCAAAGCTCTCAAAAGTCGCACAGAATGCGCCATCCTTCTTACCAACGATAATCGGTGTTCTTCCGTATTTGTCTCTTGCAAGGTAGACACCCTTCGGTGTCAGGATCAGCATGGACATCGAACCCTCGATAATCTCCTGCGCATAGCGGATACCATCGATGAAATTATCCTTCTGATCGATAATCGCAGCCACAAGCTCTGTCGCATTGATCTCACCGTTACTCATCTCGAAGAAATGTGTCCTTCCCTGTAAAATCGTATCAATGATTTCCTGTGCATTGTTGATCTTACCAACGGTTGTAATTGCAAACGTACCGTGATGCGAACGCACTAAGATCGGCTGCGCCTCATAGTCTGAGATACATCCGATTCCGAAGTTACCTTTCATGGTATTTGCTTCTTTATCAAACTTTGTCCGAAATGGTGCATTGTCAATCTTATGGATTGCCTTCTCAAACCCATGCTCCTCACTATACACTGCCATACCTGCACGTCTTGTTCCAAGATGGGAATGATAATCCGTTCCAAAAAACAAATCAAATACACAATCCTCTTTTGACGCAACTCCAAAAAAACCGCCCATGACTGTACCTTTCCACTTTCGTGGCCTTTCCCTATATGCTTTTTATTTTTGAACATATTTTTACCACATAACATTATAACAACAATATTTCGGTTTTGAAACACTTTTTTAAAATCGAATGTATATTTTTGCAGAAGTGGGAAATGATAGATGTAAGAAAGTGTATTTCTGTATTTTAACGTATATGGAGGTTTGTTATGAAAATATTAAACTGTGTGGCTCTTACAATCGCCATCATCGGTGCAATCAACTGGGGGCTGATTGGTTTCTTCGACTTCAATCTCGTATCCGGAATCTTCGGCGATGCAACCGCATTTACGCGTGTCATCTATGCTTTGGTCGGTCTTTCCGGACTCTACATGATCAGTCTGTACGGAAGAGCTTGTGCAGACGTTTAAAAAAGAAATGCTGTCTGAACCATTATGTGTCCAGACAGCATTTTTTTATGCCTTATTTTTCTCTTCGAGTCTTGCAAATACTTTATCGTAGCTTGCATTTCCGTAATTTAAGGACCTGTTTACACGGCTGATCGTCGCGGTCGAAGCACCTGTTTCGTTCGCAACCTCCGCATAAGTCTTTCCTTCTTTCAGAAGCTTCGCAACCGCAAACCGCTGCGCAATCGACTGTACTTCCTTCACCGTACAGACATCCTCAAAAAAATCCATACATTCATCTACTGATTCGAGCGTGAGTACAGCTTCGAGAAATTCTTTTACAAATTGTGTCCGTATTGTCTTTTCCATGTCATCACCTACTCATATTGAGCCATCCTATTTATTCTCTTTGTGCACCCAGACTGCCACAGCATCACGGTTTACATAGAAATCACCGAAACCTTCCTCGTCAATCTTGATGTTGTATTTTGCATTTCCCATCGCATCCGCGAAATGACATCCTGCAAACTGCCTGCCAATATACATATGCTTCGTGCCTCCGGTTCCATCGGAAATCACAACCGCCATACCGGAATTCTTATGTTCCTCATCGCCTTCGCGTGTCCATCCGATGCAGTTTGGATCATCGAAATAATCGTGCTGTGCGCCATATGCCTGATTCTTACGAAGCTTCATCAGCTTGTCAAGCTCCCGCTTCTTCGACTTGACCTTCGCCGTCGGGATTCCCTTGTAATCGCCATAGAATACACATGGATATCCTTCCTGTCGAAGCAGGATGATCGCATATGCCATCGGCTTGAACCAATCTTCTACCCACGACTCTAATGACTGTCCCGGCTGGCTGTCATGGTTATCGACAAAGGTTACTGCCTTCATCGGATTCACCTTCGCAAGCGTACCATCTAAGATCGTGCGCAAATCGTAATTACCATGTGCCTTCGAGCAATTATGGAAGTTGAAATGGAGCGGCACATCGAAGAGACTTAACTCGCTCTCGTTCGCATTTATGTAATCCTGTAATACATTGACATCCCAGTGCCAGTACTCACCAACTGCGAATAAATCCTTTTCGACATCTTCTTTCATGGCACGCAGCCAGTCCTTATAGAAATATTTGTTGATATGCTTCACTGCATCCAGCCGGTATCCGTCAATGCCGGTCTGCTCGGTATACCACTTGCCCCAGCGGGTAAGCTCCTCCGTTACATCCGGATTGTTAAAATCCAGATCCGCACCCATCAGATAATCATAGTTTCCAAGCTCGGAATCCACTTCCTTGTCCCAGTCTTTTCCCGCAAACTTGAAGATGGATTTGACTGCTCTGTCCTGATCCCAGTCGATGCCATCAAAATGTGTCCAGTTCCATGTAAAATCGGAATATTTCCCTTTTCTTCCCGGAAATGTAAACTTCGTCCACGCCCCAATCGTCTTGGAATCGCCTACCATCTGATTCCGGCTGTTCGCATTGAACTCTTCGGCAGATACCTGCTCCACCTCATCTGCACCAATTCTATGATTCAATACGATATCTGCATATACCTGGATTTTCTTATCATGCAGTGCTTTGATCGCTGCCAAGTATTCTGCTTTCGTACCATACTTTGTCGGGACGGATCCCTTCTGATTAAACTCACCCAGGTCATACAGGTCATAGACACCGTACCCGACATCTTCTTTTCCCTGTGCGCCTTTATATGCCGGCGGTAACCAGACTGCCGTCACCCCTGCGGTCTTTAATTTTGCCGCATCCTCTGCCAGTGCTTTCCAAAGGGATGCATCTGCAGGAAGATCCCACTGAAAATACTGCATCATAGTTCCATTCATACCCATGAGTTTCTACCTCCGCAATACTTTAACATTTTAAAGTATTATAACAAATGGTTTGGATTCCGTAAAGTTATTTCTTGACGGACGCAGGCATATCGGACAATGGTTCCAATCCGGGGCCGCTTCCGCTTAGTTGCTCCTACTTGGAATCCATTTGTCCGATATGCCTGCTGGGTGTTGATATGATTATTATGTTAGTAATGTATCCCAAAGCATATATTTAATTATTTCCCACCTGTGTTGATATAATTATGTTTGTAATATCTTTCTCTATATGATTTGAAACCGTCAATTATTCTACTATATCCTCGGAGAATCCAGGCTGCTTCTCTCCATAGTTTCTCACCAAACTTAGATATTCCTTCTTGTACTCATCCGATCCGGCTGCATAACTGGCAAGTGCGTACACCATGCCAAGGTCTGCACTGCCGGAATATTCGCTGTCTTTCAAGAGCATTCCGAAGGCGGCGACGCTGGCTGCAAAGTGCAGGTTATCAGAGCCGTCTTTGTTGTAGTTTTCTGTCTTGCATGGGTAGGATTCCAGTTTGCTCTCCTCGCCATCCGGCTCTTTGTAGCGGATATTGACGGTAAATAATTCATCTGTGTAATCTTCGGTTCCACAGGTTAGAACCTGTGCGGTTTCACCGTATTTCAAGTCTGTCTCCGGCAGTTCCATCTCTGAATCCACCGGAATGATCTCATAAAGCGCAGTCACACTGTGTCCGGCTCCCATCTCTCCGCCATCCTTTGTGTCATCCTCGAAATCCTCAGCCGCCATCACACGGTTTTCATATCCGATCAACCGGTAGCCTTTCACCTGCGCCGGATTGAATTCCACCTGCAGCTTCACATCCTTTGCAATCGTCACCATATTGGCTCCAAGCTCATCGACCAGTGCTTTCTTCGCCTCAAACATCGAGTCAATATACGCATAGTTTCCATTTCCCTTGTCCGCGAGCAGTTCCAGCTTATTGTCCTTGTAATTGCCATAGCCGACACCAAAGGTGCTTAAGAACACACCGCTTTCCTTCTTTTCCGTGATCAGCTTCTCTAATTGTCCTTCACTGGTCAGTCCGACGTTCAGATCTCCATCGGTACAGAGGATCACGCGGTTGTTTCCACCCTTGATGAAGTATTTCTGCGCAAGGATATACGCTGTCTCAATTCCGGCACTGCCATTCGTACTTCCATATGCTTCGAGCCCTTCAATCGCGGACGAGATTTCATGATAGTTATCACCACTTACACCCTGCAGAACCACTTCATCCGAACCCGCGTATGTAACAATCGACACGCGATCCTTCTCGGTCAGATTCTCTGCCAGCATCGTGAGCGACTGCTGCACAAGCGGAAGCTTGTTATCGTCAAACATCGAACCGGACACGTCGATCAGAAACACGAGGTTTGACGCCGGTGCCTCCTTGAAATCGATTGCCTGCGTATTCATGGCAACTAAGGCAAGCTTTGTATCCTTATTCCACGGACAATCCGCATACTCGGTATACACGGCGAATTTTTCATTGCCTTTCGGGAGCGGATAATCATAATGGAAATAGTTAAGCATCTCCTCGATACGCACCATCGACGGATCAATGTCGTAGCCATTTTGAATTGCACTTCGGATCTGTGTATAGCTTGCTGTATCCACGTCGGCGGCGAAGGTTGAAAGCGGTGATGTCTGCACATTCATCCATGGATTTTCGTCTGTGTAGGAATATTCGTTTGTATTCCAGTTCTCAGGTACCTCATAGTCTTCGTCTGTAATCGGTGTTGCGTAGCATCCATCAGCAGCCATCATCGAATTCTCCGCCATTTCTGCATTTGTCATTCCGGACTCCATGGAATCCTCGACTTCGCCCGTGACCGCTTCCTGCTCGTACTCGCATCCAATGTCTATCTGGGTTGTACCGTCTGCGTCCTTGCCCTGCTCCGACTTGTCAGCTCCGCATCCGGCAAGTCCAAGCATCATACAAAGTCCAAGTGTCATTGCTAAAATTCGTTTTCTCATAAAAAATCCTCCTTCGATCTTATATACATCTTTGTTTTCAAAAGCCTCTATATAAGATACGAAGGAGGATTCCTTTTTTATGGCACTTTTTAGTTTTTTATTTTATAAATCGTAATCTCGTCCCCGATTTGTAAATACTTACCATCATAAACCGTAAAACTGATAAATGGCTTATACTGTATCAGTACCTGATAGCGGACTGCTGACACGCTTGCTATTGTACCTACTGTTACGTCCTCACAGATTGTTGCGCCCTGCAGGGATTCACACAATGACCGGAGCTCATCCTCCGACATGCGCATCTGCTTTCCTGCCCCACTGCCATCTTCCGTATTGCAAAACACTATGACAGAATCGAGTTCCAGCATCTCCTGCAAAATCCATGGCTTTTCTTTCTCCGGATATCGTTCGATATCCGTATCTGCCACATTCTTTTCTCCCAGCAGACGCGTTCCGCCTGTGTCAGCTCCGATGATCCAGCGGCCGTCTGCCCTCCCTGTCTGCCTGGAGGTGCCCATTACCGCATAGATCAGGCAGCCACCACTCACAAGGAACAGCACACAGGCTACAACCAACCACCGGGAGAATTGCCCTCTTCCATAGTTTCGTTTCCTGGGGCGTTCTCCCTGCATTTCCGCATACAGTTGCCGTTTCAGGCGTTCCTGCATGTCCGGTGCGGGTGCAATCGAATCAGCATACGCTTGATATATCTTCTTCATGTTCTCAGACATAGTCATCCTCCTTCAATTCGTCCCTGAGCATCTTTCTCCCCCTGCTCAAAAGCGACTTCACTGTTCCCTCCGTACTTTTTGTCACATGTGCAATCTCCTTTACCGATAGCTCTTCATAGTAATAAAGAAACATTGGCAGTCGATAGCGCTCCGGAAGCTTCTCTACCTTTTCTTTCAATACCGGCAGGTCTGACGCCTCGTACGAAGGTTCTGTTACATCATCTAAGGCAACCGTATGTCTTCGCCACGCACTTGTCACATTTGATTTAATTGTATTTACTGTCACTCTGATTAGCCACATCTTTCGATGTTCTTCATCCCGGAAGGTTTTGTCCGCTTTCAGATATTTGAGCAAAACCTCCTGGGTGATATCCTCTGCATCGGCGACATTCTGCATCCGCGTATATGCGATGCGGTAGATCATCGATGCATACATCTCAACAAGTTGTGCAATCCCTGCATGGTCTTCCAACTTGATTCCTCCATGAAACGATTTTAGTTGTAATTCTCCATATCGAACTTCGTGAGCACACCGTCCTGGAATGTGAATTCCACGCTGCTTGCGTATGCATCATCATTTTCTTCGTATGTCAGTGTCATGTAATCACTCGTATCGCTCGTATAACTATCGGTCGGCTCGCCCATGACCGCCTTTACCTCATCCGGTGTCATGCCAAAAGTGATGCCATTTCCAAGTGCTGCATCATACTTGTTATCAAAATCATCACGGCTAAGCTCGATTCCAAGAATCTCACAATCCGGAACCTTCTTTGTTCCGCCACCGGTAAAGTTCTTGAAACGGATATACATATCTGACTCATCGGCAGCCTCTGCACGGGCGCTCATCGAATACTGATTGTCTTCGAGTTCCTCCTCGAGGTAATCATCTTCAATGGAATAACCCATTGCTAAGATATCGTCATAGGTAAGTGTTGCAAGGTTATAAGGTTTTCCAAGCATTGTAAACTGCATATTCTCCCAGTCAAAGCCATCTGCATTTACCGGTGTTGTGCTTGCAGCGCTCTCGGTTGTTGCTTCGGTCGTCTCTTCCTCTGCCTCGGTTGTCTCTTCCGTATCTTCCTCTGTATCTTCCGGTGCAGCCGCTACAAGTGTGTTTTCCTTCTGTGTAGACTCTGCGTAGATCACATACCACTTACCATCTTCTTCAATCAGGTAAATCTGCTCAGCCAGTACCATCTTCCCGTTGGAACCAGAGTATGTCTCCTCTGTGTCCACTTCATACATGGTGTCCGCATCCAGGGATAAACTATATGCTGCATTGACAATATCCAGTGTGCTCTGTCTCTTGGAATCTGATACCTTTTCTGCGTCAGATGCTGTATATGCAAATGAGTATCCGCCAAATACGGTATCATAGTGATTCCAGAATTCATCTTCGGATGATACACCATTCGATGTGTAGAAATTGTCCGCTACACTGGACTGAAGATCCGGATAATATGCATCCACGATTGCATCCATATCCCGGTTCTTCATACCTTCGCAGAAATCCACAACTGTCTGCTTCGCCGCTTCTGCATCCTTACTGCTTCCTTTTCCATCCTTCTTGCCAAACTTCATAAATGCGAAGATGACGCCACCGATCAATACTACCGCTAAAATGATCAAGCCGACGATCAGTCCGGTTTTCTTTTTCTTTGGCGGCTGATTCCCACCGGCTGGCTGCTGTGGCATGCCGTATCCCGGCTGCACGTTCTGTCCCGGCATTCCTGCCTGCATACCCGGCTGCACTCCCTGCCCCGGCATTCCATAGCCCTGCTGTGGTGTCTGGCCTGGTGTACCATAGCCAGGCTGTGGTGTCTGTCCCGGCATTCCTGCCTGCATATTCGGCTGTGGCATTCCATAGCCATTTGGTTGTTGGTTCTGATTGTTGTCCATTCTCTGTCCTCCTTAATTATCTCCCCGCACCGGACATAGTTTTACCCGGCGGGAACTCTTTTGCTCCATATATAACACTCTATATCCGGTAAAAAGGTTGCATGAAATTCATCATTTTTTTATTTCTTTCATTTTCTGTAATTCAGTCATAAGATCTGCAACGGTCTTTCCTTCCGTATTTTCTGCTTCATAATAAACATTTGCAACACTCGATCCATCCTGCAGTTTCAGTTCCATCAGGTAATATGGCATGTCAGATTTTATCATATCCACCGGTTTCCAGTCCAGTACCTGATACGTTTCTAGCAAAAACTGTACCTTGTCGATCGCACCGTCTGTATCTTCGCTGTCAAACTGCTGAACGATTTTTCCCTGTGCATCATACTGCGTGAGAATCACCTGTGTGATTGTCTGATAGCTCATCTGATTATTTCCATCATTACGTTCTTCGGAAGCCTGGTTTCCTGATTGATTTGCAGCTATCGCCGCATCCGTCTGTGCCTCCGTCGCTCCATTGCCATCCATATGGTTCACGCTCGCATCTGCGCTTTCCTGAATTTCGCTGTCTGCCTGCACTGTCTGATCTGCAATGTTCGGCAGTGCACTATCTGCCTCATCTGCCATTTCATCCTTGCCAGCCTCTGTCATATGCATATCTGCTACCGTTTCTGTTTTCATTTCCTTCATATTCGATTTACGCATCGAACTGATACCTACCGGCACCGCAATGATCACGATCAGAATTGCTGCTGCCACCAGTACAAACTGCCTGGTTCTTCTCTTTTTCCGAGCTGTTTTCTGCTTTGTTACTTCCTCCTCAAAACCCGCATCGATCCGGCTCCACAGATCCGGCATGTCCTGCATATCCTGTGTGCGAAGTGCCTGATATGCTTTTTCTTCTTCGGTTAATTTATTCTGTTGTTCCATACTCTCTCAGACACCTCCTTAATTTCTTGATTCCCTGATTGTACAGCCACGTCACCGTGCCAAGCGGCTGTCCTAAAGTCTTTGCGATCTCCCGGAATTTGAGATCTCCCACCAGCTTCAAATCCAGCACTTCCCGCTCCCGGTCGGAAAGCGTCTGCATTGCCTGCCGCATATCCTCTGCCAATACCACATGTTCTTCGACGGTAGATGCCGTCTCCACCGTCCCGCCTTCTTCTAATTGATCCTGTGGCGCATCTTCTGTCTCGTGCAACAGATATTCATGCCCACGCTTCCGTAGCAGATCGATTGCCATATTTCTTGCAATCCGGATCAACCATGCCCGATGCGATGTCTTCTTCTGATAGGTACCCGCTACCCGGATCAGCTTGATAAAGAATTCCGATGTCACATCCTCCGCGTCCTCCCGATTCTTTAAGATGTCATAAACGATTGTATAGATCAGCCGTCCATATGCGTCGTAGATGGCGTGGAGCATGTCCTTATTTCCTTTTGCAAGACCTTTTATGGCAGTATAAAATTCATGTTCTGTCATATAACCTGTCCCCTCATAACCCCTGCTATATATTATACGTTTCCGGTTTTATTTTTTATGGATGATTTTTCGATTGTACGAATTCACCAACCATACGTCTAAGTATTATACTGAAAAAAGCGGCAAGACTGTTCATCCTGCCGCTTCATTATTGGGTCTTATAAATCTTTTCCTGTCAACAGCTTATATGCCTGCAGATATTTGTCGATGGTCTTATCTACGATATCCTGTGGCAATGTCCAGTTATGACCTTCGTTTGCCTTTAACCAGTCACGTGCAAACTGCTTGTCAAAGGATGGCTGGCCATGTCCCGGCTCATAGCCTTCTGCCGGCCAGAATCTGGAGCTGTCCGGTGTCAGCATCTCATCACCAAGTACGATATTGCCTTCCTCGTCCAGACCGAACTCAAACTTTGTATCTGCAATGATGATACCGCGTGAAAGTGCGTACTCTGCACATTTCTTGTACAGGGCAATTGTATAATCGCGAAGCTTTGCCGCATATTCTTTTCCCTTGCCTGGGAAATACTTCTCAAGATGCGCTACGCTCTGCTCATAAGAGATGTTCTCGTCATGATCACCAATCTCAGCCTTGGTAGATGGTGTGTAAATTGGCTCAGGCAGCTTGTCGCTCTCCTTTAAGCCTTCTGGAAGCTTGATGCCACAGACGGTGCCATTTTCCTTGTAGCTTGCCCAGCCACTACCTGTGATATAACCTCTTACGATACACTCGATTGGAAGCATATTCAATTTCCGGCAGAGCATGCTGTTTCCATCAAACTGTGGCTGCTGGAAGAACTCCGGCATATCCTTTACATCTACGGAAATCATATGGTTTGGAAGGATGTCCTCTGTCATATCAAACCAGAATTTTGACATCTGTGTCAGTACAGTACCCTTCTTTGTTACCTGATTGTTCAGGATTACATCAAAGCAGCTGATACGGTCTGTTGCAACCATGATCAGGCTGTCTCCGTTGTCGTAGATCTCGCGAACTTTTCCTTCTTTGATCGGCTTCATGTTCTTATCTCCTTTGTCTTTTTTAATGAGTCATCTTGTTTTACATATAGTTTTTCTAAAGTTTGCACATAACTACTATTTCTACGCAGACGCGCTCCCGCTCACTTCTTCACGCAGTGGTACTAAATTCGCGACGATGAAGCTGTCGCTCATTAAGTGCCAGCGTGCTTCAATGGTCTGCTTTAGAATTAGTAGTTATGCACAAACTTATATACATTTTATTCGTAAAACAAAATTACTCATACATACTAGCACCTTGGCGGTGCTTAGGCAAGAGCTATTTTTCAATAGATCCTATACTTAACTAAAGAAACTCTCATATTGATAAACTAAACATATTATTTTTTCTTTACCATTCCTGTAAGCATTTCTGTTTCACCATTATGTGTTCTTTCTATCTCCTCCTTCATACTTGTAATATAACCTTTTTTCAATAGCTTTTTTAATAGATTTTTATTATAGTCATTTTTCACAAATATGTACTTGTGTAGCGTTCGTGTAGCCAACTGTTTATATACTTCATCCAATTGTCCAAACAATATTGAAAGTTCATCATTTTTGTAAATTTCCAATTGATTTAAGAGCAATTCATACTTCTTATCTAAATCCAATTTTTCCCAGCAAATGTCAACAATATTCTTTGGCAACTCAAATTGTAGTTCTCTTAAAGCCAACGCTAATTGATAATCTATTATGTTTGCATTAATTGTAACAATAAGTAACTTTTTGTCATCAACATGTATTTTTTCTGAACATAAAAGTTGTGTAAGCAGTTCATTTGACAATTGTAAATTGTCAATCTCTAACTTTATTTTTTCAAAATTATATAAACAATAATCAAACGCCAAATCTATAGATTTGTTCTCTAAAATATTTATATATGATACCGAAAAGGGAATATATCCTTGCCGAATCATCACCTCTGTTTTTTTGTTATTCAAATCTAACAACTTCTCGTTAAATTTGTCATAATGATAGTTCTGTATTAGCTTTTCAAATACATCAATAGGAATATCACTACTTATCAAATCTTCAAATTCATCAACTTCAAAAGCAAAATCTTGATCTAACAACTCATCAATATTTTTAGCAACAAAAGAAATAAGTTCTGATTGTAACCCATATCTAGAATAATATATTCTATAATTATTCCAATTTATTTCAACATACCTATTTGCTAATAAAGTATCCCATAATTTTTTACAAATAACATCATCTGTAATTTGTTGTCCGCATTCATTTATATGCAGCCATTGCAAACCCATTTTTTTTATAATTTTATAACACAACTCCGCATCATCGGTAATTAAAGAATTGATAATATAATTAATTGAATTAAGATTCTCTTGATTGTTTTGAACATCATTCAGAACATAATCTGTAACAATTCTCTTTAAATCTGATTCCACATATGAGATAATTTTATCATTATTTGTTCGTAATACCGCTTGTATTATTGCCGAACAAGCTTCTTCTTTTGAAATTTCTGTTCCATAACAAACAACTTTTTCTATATTTTCTTTTGTTAACTCATAATATTTTCCACTAATTATAAAACTTACAATTTCTTTAGATGCATTCTTAAACTCTAATTTATGAAATTTTATATTTAATTCTTCAATAATTGTTTTAGTAACTTTATTTTCAAGAGAATACAAACATTCTTGTGCAAAAATATTTTCATCAATATACTTTTTTAAAATATGTTGTCCTGTTTCATCCTCTATATCTTGTTTAATGAATAATTTCACGTTCTTTGTTAATAACATTAAACAAAAATACCTATCTCTCATATTGGAAGTTATACCCGTATCCGAATTAACAAACCTCCAAAAAAAATCATTTTCGAGAAGCAATCCTTCAACCAATTTTTCAGGAGTTATGCCTCTCTCTAAGTATTGTTTTATGAAATTTCCTGTTTCTTTTGTATATTGAGCTAATAATTTAAGTAACTGTTTTTTTGCTTCAATACAATTATTGTTTACTAAAACATAATCAATTACATCAAAGTTTAAAATTTCTATCTGATTAAATTCTTGTATATCTAATTTTTCAAAAACAGCTTCTCTATTTTGAATACTATAATTATACGGTTCTTTCCAATTATGATTTCTTACACCAAGCACAAAATTCATTTCATCTTTACTGATGGTATTAGGATGAAAATAATTTATATAATCAGAATAATGTTCATTTATAAATCCATGTCTTAGCATAAATACCAATAAATCATTAGATTTAACCTCTTCTGAAAGAACATTCTCAACCTCATACATATTAAGTAATTCTTGCATTGACATAGTCCACAGTTTACTTTTTTCTTTTTCAATTTTTGCAATTATATTTTTTATATTGTTAGTATATTCTTCTTTACCCTTTGCAAGTCTTTTACAACGTTCTGTAAATTCCATTGAGTATTTCTCAAAATAATTATTAATGTTTGATATTTCAAGCGCATTTCCATATCTTGAATAAACAACTATTTTCTTATTAAATATTTCTTCAATATTAAAATTATTAATAAACTCATTTTTACTATAATTTTTGTCACCAATATCTATACTATTAAAGCAAAAATCTGTTCTCTCTTGAGCAAAACATCCCAACATCAAATATTTGAGTTCTGTTTGATTACACAAAATATCTGAATTTGTTTTTTTCATTTCATTTTGATATTGATCAATTTCTTCATCAAATTTTTGTATTGCTGAAACAATAAATTCGCGCTTATCCTCAAAAGCCTTTTTTACAATACCTTTTTCTTCCTCTAATTTTGCAAAGTCACGGGGATACAGATTCTTAAATATGATTAAAGAAAAAAACTGTGTATCTTTTAATTGTAAATTTTGATTTCCCTGTAAAATTGCCTTATAAATCAAGAATTCATTACAAATATTGGTTAAAAGTCTCATATCTGCTATATATGGCGAAACCAATGTTAAATAGCGTGATGAAATATCATATATGGGGCTTTTTAAAGATCCATCCTTATAAATTTCAAATCCTAAATTGTCATGTAATATTTGATCTGAATTTGTAGAATTTATATATGGAATAATTGGTATAATTAATTCAAAAAATTTTGCTCTAGAGATACCATGTTCAAATACATCATCCCGTAATGCATATATAAATGTCACTTTTTCTTTTATATTATCATATGAATTTATCAAATTATTAATTTCTCTTAATCCCGTAAAAATTGAAATACAATCTTCAAATCTATCCACATCTTCTATAAAAACGACTCTATAATTTGTCGATTCAAAAAAATACAAAATTTCATCTACATTTTTATTAAAAATAGATTCCTTTTCATCTCTATCAAAATCTGCAGATCCCTGTCCTGTTTCTACGTGTTTTAAAGTTATTTTCCCACTAAATTTTTGCAATATTTCCGCAATAGATAACCATCCAAAAACAAAAACACTTAAGCAAAATGGGATAACTAATTTTGTGGATAGTTGATTTAATTTCAACAAAATTCCATATATATTTTTATAAACAGCAGGAAAAAACAAATAAAACACTAATACTATTACAGCTTCAATTAAAAAAGCAGTCCATAAAAAATTTTTTGTATATTTTTTATATATTTTTCTATATCGACTATCTGGTATTTTCCCTGCATCAACCTTATAAAAAAGTTGTTTCAATATTTCAGTTTTTATTTCTTCTTTATCACATTTATCCACCCCTTCGAAAGTAGATAACGATATCCTAAGCGATTTGTCATGTATTTCTGGATACTTATTTAAATAAGTATTAATTACACTACTTTTTCCTGCCCCATAAGGACCTGTAATTGCAATATTATAAACCTTTTTATTTTTTATGCCATAATTTAATGCTTCAAAATACTCATCACCATTTACAATATTTTCGTTCGGTGCCAAATCCTTATATCGCATTTTTTTTGATTCTAACATTTCTCCGTTCCTCATTTTTTCCTCTTTTGCTTTTCAAGCACTCAATTATTTTAATTTCAAGTTTCACTTCACAATTATATTTTTTGTAATTTCTCTTTAACCGCCCTTGCCACATGCCAAAACATTACAGACGGAATAGCATTTTCCAAAGCTCTATACTGTGCAGCTTCACTACCTACAAGTTCGAATTCATCTGGAAAAGACTGTATTCTAGCAACTTCTCTAGGCGTAAATCTCCGATACCTGCCGCTCTCCATTAACACAGGATCTGTACTATTCAAGGATCCCTTTGCCAAATGCGCCCACCGTATTACAAGGCTTATTAATGTCCTGGGCTCTTCCTTTATTCATACTGTCTCTTCATCATTCCTGCTACTGCTCTTTCACTAAAGAAATATTTTTCATCTACATTTCTTTCAATAACCGTTTTCAAAGGTATAAAATTTTTTTCATCGGTTATTTCAATATCTGGAAACATAAAATCTATATTTAAATCTTTTCTAAAGCCAACAATTATCACTCGTTCTCTTTTTTGTGGAACCCCATAATTTGCTGAATTAAGAACATGATATTGAACGTCATAACCGCTATCTTCTTATCTATTACCTTTATTTTTCCCATCTCATCAGTAATACCCCCATCTCTCTCAAAACATACTATCTTTACTCACCATTATGCAATATATCATATTCTTACAATAACATGCCCTGTTTAATTTACTGTATAATTATATTCTACAGGACAAACAAACGCAATGTAATTTTATTTGATCTGCAAGAGCTATTTTGCAAAAAGCAAGGCAGGAGCATAAGAAATCGTCTGCTCCTGCCTTTGTTTATTCATATTCTTTTACAGATGAAGCACGCGGTCTTTGATCTCCTGCGTCCGGCCCTGATTCCAGAACTGTGTTCCGATGTAGCCACAGGTTCTTCGGGCTACAAACAGGTTGTTCTGGTCACGGTTGCCACAGTTCGGGCACTCCCAGATAAGCTTGCCGTTCTCGTCGGTCACAATCTTGATCTCGCCGTCATAACCGCAGATCTCGCAGTAGTCGCTCTTCGTATTTAACTCCGCATACAAAATGTTATCATAGATAAATTTCATTACAGAGATAACCGCCTCCACATTGTCCTGCAGGTTCGGTACTTCCACGTAGCTGATCGCGCCGCCCGGGGAAAGCTTCTGGAATTCAGACTCGAATTTCAGCTTGTCGAATGCATTGACCGGTTCGGTTACATGGATATGGTAGCTGTTCGTAATGTAGTTTTTATCAGTAACACCCTTGATAATTCCAAACCGCTTCTGCAAGCACTTGGCGAATTTGTATGTCGTAGATTCCATCGGCGTACCATAAACGGAATAGCTGATGTTCTCTGCTTCCTTCCACTCTTTACACTTATCATTTAATTTCTGCATGACTTCGAGTGCAAGCTTCTTGCCTTCCGGGGAAGTATGTGTCTTGCCTGTCATGCGCACGCACATCTCGCAAAGTCCTGCATAGCCAAGTGAGATTGTTGAATATCCATTGAACAGTAATTTATCGATGGTCTCACCCTTCTTGAGTCTCGCAAGTGCACCATGTTGCCACAGGATTGGTGCCACATCGGATACCGTTCCGAGCAGACGCTCATGTCTGCATCGAAGTGCCCGGTGACACAGTTCCAGACGGGATTCGAGAATCTCCCAGAACCGATCCATGTGTCCCTCTGCGGAACAAGCAACATCAACCAAGTTGATCGTGACAACACCCTGATTGAATCGTCCGTAATATTTTCTTGTACCATCCGGATTCCGCTGGCTGTCCTCGGATGTCGGGAATGACCGGCAGCCCATGCATGGATAGACATCGCCATTTTTCAGTTCGCGCATCACCTTCGCAGAAATATAATCCGGCACCATGCGCTTTGCGGTGCATTTCGCAGCAAGTTCGGTCAGATACCAATACTTGGAATCCTCAGTGATATTATCTTTGTCAAGCACATAAATGAGCTTCGGAAATGCAGGTGTAATCCAAATGCCCTTCTCGTTCTTGACACCCTGAATTCTCTGCTGCAGCACTTCCTCGATGATCATTGCAAGATCATCCCGTGTCTGACCTTCCGGGACTTCATCAAGATACATGAACATTGTAACGAACGGTGCCTGCCCGTTACAGGTCATAAGGGTAATAAGCTGGTACTGGATTGTCTGGATTCCGCTTTTTACCTCCGCACGCAGACGGCTCTCTGTAATCTTGCTAATTACTTCCTCGTCAAGTGCTTCGCCACACATCTTCCGCTCCTCGATTACCTGCTCGCGGATCTTCTTCCGGCTCACGTCAACAAACGGTGCGATATGGGAAAGTGTAAAGGACTGTCCGCCATACTGGTTACTTGCTACCTGCGCCACGATCTGTGTTGTGACATTACATGCAGTGAAGAAGCTGTGCGGCTTCTCAATCATTGTCTCGCTGATAACGGTTCCGTTCTGCAGCATATCCTCCAGATTCACGAGGTCGCAGTTATGTTCCCGCTGTGCGAAATAATCCGAATCATGGAAATGGATGATTCCCTGCTCATGTGCTTCCACAATCTCTTTCGGAAGCAACATACGCTTCGTCAAATCTTTGCTGACCTCGCCTGCCATATAATCACGCTGGGTTGAATTAATGACCGGATTCTTATTTGAATTCTCCTGATTGACTTCCTCATTCATATGATCAATCAGAGCCAGGATTCCGTTATCGGTCGTATTTGATTTTCTGGCAAGTTCCCGCTTATACCGGTAACGCACATACTTCTGGGCAACCTCGTATCCACGCATCTCCATAATTCCGGTCTCCACCATATCCTGAATATCTTCTACGTGAATCGCATGTGTCATGATCTCGATCTGTTTCGCAATGTTATCGGCGATTGCCTGCACCTGATAATCGTTCAACTGATGCAACCGGTCTACCTCTTTGTTTGCAGCATTGATTGCATTGACGATTTTGTCCAGGTCAAAATTTACTTCCTCGCCATTTCTCTTAATTACGTTTGTGTGTACTGCATCCATTTATATTTGACTCCCTTTTTATAATACTTTCTCAAACACTAAATATAGTATTTTCTTTTTTATTTTAATACTATATTTAGTGACCAAGTGCTATTATAATACACACTTACAAAAAAAGGAAGATGTAAATGGAAATTTACACCCTCCTTTTTGCATGTATACAAGTATACATTTTTTATTTGAATTTTACCGCATTTTTTTGTCGATTATTGGATTGCCTTATGGATCTCCTGCAATGACATAACGCCAATCTCACCATATTTCAGGACTGCCTCGATACCCTCTGCGGTTGCACGTGCAGCTGCCATCGTGGTCATATATGGAACCTTTGCACGGATCGCGGTCTTGCGGACATAACTGTCATCAAACACCTTCTCTTCCTGTGTTGCCGGTGTGTTGATGATGAGCTGGATCTTGCCGTTCATCACTGCATCCACGATATTCGGTCTGCCCTCCTGCATCTTGTTGATACGGTCTGCCTGGATGCCATTTGCGATCAGAAGCTCATAAGTAGTACCTGTTGCCACGATATGGAATCCACATTTTTCAAATGTCTTCGCGATATCTACAACTTCCGGCTTATCCTTGCGGCTGACAGAGAAAAGCACCGTGCCTTCCTTCGGAAGTCTTGTCTGGGTTGCTTCCTGTGCCTTGTAGAATGCCTCGCCGACATTCGTGGAAAGTCCAAGTACCTCGCCGGTCGAACGCATCTCAGGTCCTAATACCGGGTCAACCTCCTGGAACATGTTGAATGGGAATACGGCTTCCTTCACGCCGTAATATTTCGGCTTTACTTCCTTCATCTCTGGAAGCGGAGATGGCTTGCCGGTTAACTCACTTGTCATGATCTGTGTTGCAATCTTCACCATAGATACGCCACATACCTTGGATACCAATGGTACGGTACGGGATGCACGTGGATTTGCTTCGAGTACATATACCTTGTCGTTCTCGATTGCATACTGCATATTCATCAAACCGCAGACACCCATTTCCTCTGCGATCTTTCTTGTATAATCCTTGATCGTCTCCACGAGATTCTCAGGAATTCCTCTGGATGGAAGAATACATGCTGAATCACCGGAGTGAACACCTGCAAGCTCGATATGCTCCATAACAGCTGGTACAAATGCATGCTTGCCATCTGCGATTGCATCTGCCTCACACTCAGTTGCATGGCGCAGGAAACGGTCGATCAGGATTGGACGGTCCGGTGTCACACCAACAGCGGCTGCCATATATTTCTTCAGAGATTCCGGCTCGCTGACAACCTCCATACCACGTCCTCCAAGGACATAAGATGGACGAACCATAACCGGATAACCGATCTTCTCAGCAACAGCAAGTGCTTCCTCAACATTCGTTGCCATGCCAGCTTCTGGCATCGGGATGTCAAGCTTCTCCATCATTGCACGGAAGAGATCACGATCCTCTGCCATATCGATAACTTCTGGGGATGTACCAAGGATACGCACGCCGTTCTTCTTCAAGTCTGCTGCCAGATTCAGCGGTGTCTGTCCACCGAACTGTGCAATGACGCCAACCGGCTGCTCCTTCTCGTAGATCGAAAGTACATCTTCGAGTGTCAATGGCTCAAAATACAATTTATCAGATGTATCGTAATCTGTCGAAACCGTCTCCGGGTTACAGTTTACGATGATTGTCTCAAATCCAAGCTCCTTTAATGCAAGGGCTGCATGTACACAACAATAGTCAAACTCGATACCCTGACCGATACGGTTTGGACCACCGCCAAGGATCATAATTTTCTTGTTGTTTGAAATCGTCGTATGATCCGGTGCATTGTAAGTAGAATAATAATATGCACGGTCTTCGGTTCCGCTTACATGTACCGGTTCCCAGCTCTCGGTAATACCATAGCCAAGACGGGTATTTCGGATATCGTCCTCTGGAACTTCAAGCAGCTTGCTTAAGTAACGGTCTGAGAAACCATCCTTCTTCGCCTGCTCCATTGTATCCTTGTCGAGTGTCTCACCCTTCTTTGCAAGCAGTGCTTCTTCCTCTTCTACAAGCTCCTCCATCTGCTCAATGAAGTAATGCTTGATCTTCGTCAGGTTGTATAACTCCTCAACTGTCGCGCCCTTACGAAGTGCCTCATACATGATAAACTGTCTCTCACTGGTTGGCTCTACCAGCATTGCAAGCAGCTCATCCTTTGTCTTATCATGGAAATCCTTCGCAAAGCCAAGTCCGTAACGACCGATCTCCAAGCTTCGGATTGCCTTTTGGAATGCTTCCTTATAAGTCTTACCGATACTCATAACTTCACCAACAGCACGCATCTGTGTACCAAGCTTGTCCTGCGCATCCTTGAACTTCTCAAATGCCCATCTGGCAAACTTGATTACGACATAATCGCCACCCGGAACATATTTGTCGAGGGTTCCATGCACGCCGCAAGGAATCTCATCCAATGTAAGTCCGGCTGCAAGCATCGCTGATACAAGCGCGATTGGGAATCCTGTCGCTTTGGAAGCAAGTGCAGAAGAACGGGAAGTTCTAGGGTTGATCTCGATTACAATGATTCGATCTGTCACCGGATCATGTGCAAACTGTACGTTTGTTCCACCGATCACCTGTACTTCGTCTACAATCTTATATGCCTGCTCCTGCAAACGCTTCTGACATTCCTCAGAGATTGTAAGCATTGGTGCAGAACAGAAGGAATCTCCCGTGTGTACGCCGAGTGGATCAATGTTCTCAATGAAGCAGACCGTAATCATGTTACCCTTTGCATCACGGACAACCTCAAGCTCCAGCTCTTCCCAGCCAAGGATTGACTCCTCAACGAGTACCTGTCCTACCAGACTTGCCTGCAGACCTCTTGCACAGACGGTCTTCAACTCTTCTACATTGTAGACAAGTCCGCCACCGGCACCGCCCATTGTATAGGCCGGACGCAAAACAACTGGGTAACCAAGCTTATCTGCAATCGCAAGTGCTTCTTCTACAGAATAGGCAACTTCACTGCGCGCCATCTCGATTCCCAGTTTGTTCATAGTTTTCTTAAATTCAATTCGGTCCTCACCACGTTCGATCGCATCTACCTGAACGCCGATGACTTTCACGTTATATTTGTCAAGTATGCCTGCAGCTGCAAGCTCGGAACACAAATTAAGACCAGACTGACCACCGAGGTTCGGTAATATCGCGTCCGGACGTTCCTTGGCAATAATCTGCTCCAGTCTTGTCACATTCAACGGCTCAATATATGTCACATCCGCAATACCCGGATCTGTCATAATTGTTGCAGGATTGGAATTCACCAGAATAATCTCGTAGCCGAGCTGTCTTAAAGCTTTACATGCCTGCGTGCCGGAATAGTCAAACTCACATGCCTGACCGATGATGATTGGACCGGAACCGATAATCAGAACTTTTTTAATGTCTTCTCTTTTGCTCATATTTGCCCCCTTGTATAATATTTAATCCGATTTTTATCCAAAATCACTTAATTATACTAGATGTGAGGGGCAAATACAATCAGAGAAATGGCATTAAAAAAGAACCCTTAAAAAAAGGGTTCTTTCGTATTTTTGCTTAGTTTTCCGAAATCATATCCACAAAATATTGATGAATCTTTACTTCTTCGGTGAGTTCCGGGTGGAATGCTGTGACAAGCTGTTTTCCCTGACGGGCAGCTACGATTCTGCCATCGCACGTTGCTAAGACATCAACGCCATCCCCAACGCTCTCGATATATGGCGCACGGATAAATGTCATGCCGACGGTTCCGATTCCCTTGAAGTCCTCTTCTGCGAAGAAGCTGCCAAGCTGTCTACCGTAAGCATTTCTGCGCGCTACGATGTTCATCGTCCGGAAGCCAAGTGCATCTTCTCCGTCAATATCCTTTGCCAGAAGAAGCAAGCCGGCGCAGGTACCGAATACCGGCAGACCGGCTTCGATCTTCGCCTTGAGTGGCTCATACAGGGAAAGCTCCTTCAGAAGCTTTCCCATAACTGTACTTTCACCGCCCGGAATGATTAATCCATCCATATCATCCTGCAGGTCATCTGCCTGACGGATCTCGAAGTGTGGAATATGTAATTTATCCAGGGATGCTTCGTGCTCTGCAAATGCACCCTGCAATGCCAATATTCCTATCTTCATCTTACTTTCCTCTTTCTGCCATAAGAATCTCGATCTCGGACTCATTGATTCCAACCATAGCCTCGCCAAGATCTTCTGAGAGTTCTGCAATCAGCTTTGCATCCTGATAGTTTGTAACAGCCTTAACAATTGCGGCTGCACGCTTTGCAGGATTTCCGGACTTGAAGATACCGGATCCAACGAATACACCTTCTGCACCAAGCTGCATCATAAGTGCTGCATCGGCCGGTGTTGCAACACCGCCGGCTGCGAAGTTTACAACCGGAAGCTTGCCATTCTCATGGACGTAACGCACAAGCTCAACAGGTACCTGAAGCTGCTTTGCTGCTTCGTAGATCTCATCCTCTGCCATACCTACAATACGACGGATCTCAGAGTTCATCGCACGCATATGACGAACGGCCTGTACAACATCACCGGTTCCCGGCTCACCCTTTGTACGGATCATAGATGCTCCTTCCTCAATACGACGAAGTGCCTCGCCAAGATCACGTGCGCCACAGACAAACGGTACCTTAAACTTCGTCTTGTCAATATGGTAAATATCATCGGCCGGTGATAAAACTTCACTCTCATCGATATAGTCAATCTCGATTGCTTCAAGGATCTGTGCCTCTACAAAATGTCCGATACGGCATTTTGCCATAACCGGAATTGTAACGGCTTCCTGAATTCCCTTAATCATCTTCGGATCGCTCATACGGGATACACCTCCGGCTGCACGGATATCTGCCGGAATTCTCTCCAATGCCATAACTGCACACGCACCTGCCTCCTGTGCAATTCTTGCCTGCTCCGGTGTTGTAACGTCCATGATCACGCCACCCTTTAACATCTGTGCAAGGTTCTTATTCAATTCATATCTGTTCTCGCTCATCATTGTTCCTCCTGATTGTTCTTTTATTTCATAATTTTCTAATATTCTTGCAGATATACATCTTAGATTGTACATACAAGAAAACTATGAATATAATTAAAGCACAGAAACTGGATATATTGAAATACCCAGTCTCTATGCTTTTAACAATGTCAGTTTGAACTGTTTTTAATTAGTTTTACACATCTGACCTTATGTGACCTTATAGTCAGTTTTTACCGTTATTTTGTACCGAAGATACGGTCGCCCGCATCGCCAAGCCCAGGACAGATGTAGGCATTCTCATTCAACTCACGATCCAGATGACCCACATAGATCTGCACATCCGGATGTGCCTCATGCAGCTTCTGTACACCTTCCGGTGCTGCAATGATACACATGAACTTAATCTTCTTCCCACCATGTTCCTTAATCTGTGTGATCGCATCCACAGCAGAACCACCGGTTGCAAGCATTGGATCTGTGACGACAATGATTCTCTCATCGATTGGATTTGGAAGCTTACAGTAATACTCGTGTGGAATATGTGTCTCCTCATCACGATACATACCGATATGACCAACCTTTGCAGATGGTACAAGTGCGAGCACGCCCGGTACCATACCAAGTCCTGCACGAAGGATTGGAACGATAGCAAGCTTACGACCGGAAATCATTGGTGTCATGCATTTCTCAATTGGAGTCTCAATCTCTACATCCTGCAATGGCAAATCTCCAAGTGCCTCAAATCCTTCGAGCATTGCGATCTCTTCTACGAGCTTACGGAACTCATTGGTTCCTGTATTCTTGTCACGCAGAATCGAAATCTTGTGCTGAATCAACGGATGCTCAAAAATCGTAATATTTTTCTCATTTTTAAAATCCATTTTGTAATCTCCTTTTTTCTAGTTTTTTGCTTTTGTTATTATATTTATTCCTTAGACTTTACAAAGACACCACGGCTCTGGTCACCATCTGGGTTTGCACCAAACTGATAATCATTTCCCGGCAGAATCGCATTTAACAGAATTCCTGCAATCGCTGCAATAGCAAGTGCTGTCAGTGTGATAGATGTCTCCCCAATTGTAAATGTAATACCATTTGAGAAACCAAGTCCGCAGACAAAGATAACACCTGCGATAATCAGGTTTCTGGAACGTGTCAGATCTACTCTGTTCTCAACGACATTACGCACACCGATGGCTGAAATCATACCATATAACATGAAGGATACACCACCGATGATTGCGGATGGCATCGTAGAGATCACGGCTGCAAACTTCGGAATGAAGGACAGGATAATCGCAAATACGGCTGCCAGACGGACAACCATTGGATCGTACACCTTGGAAAGCTCCAATACACCTGTGTTCTCGCCATATGTTGTATTCGCCGGTCCACCGATTGCACCTGCGAATGCAGTTGCAAGACCATCACCAACCAATGTACGATGCAGACCTGGATCCTGAATAAAGTTCTTACCAACGGTTGCTGAGATGGCTGACATATCTCCTACATGCTCCATCATCGCTGCGATCGCGATTGGTGCCATAACCAGAATCGTTGTGAGATCGAATTTCGCGAACTGGAACTGTGGTACACCGAAAAAGCTTGCTGATTTCACCGACTCAAATGCGATAATCGCACTACCATCTGGATTCGTAAGTCCTGCCGCATTCATGATCACGGCTGCCACGTAAGAAATCACAACACCCATCAGAATTGGGATAATCTTGAACATACCCTTACCCCAAATATTGAAGATAATGATAACTGCTAACGCAATCAGTGCAAGCCACCAATTTGTGCTGGCATTTGAGATTGCAGAAGGTGCAAGTGAAAGTCCAATACAGATAATGATCGGTCCGGTTACAACTGGTGGAAGGAAACGCATCACGCGGTTTACGCCAACCAGCTTGATAATCAAAGCCATAACCAAATATAATGCACCGGCTACCACAACGCCACCACAGGCATAAGCTACCTTGTCATTTGCTGCCATATCGGCGAATTTACCGGTATCCAGATTGGCTACGGTAGAAAATCCACCTAAGAATGCAAAGGAAGATCCAAGAAATGCCGGTACCTTAAACTTCGAACATACATGGAAAAGCAATGTACCAAATCCCGCGCAGAACAGTGTTACCGATACGGTAAGTCCTCTGGTCAACGGCTCTCCACATGCATCTGCAAAATACCCGGACACTAAAATTGGGACCAGAATAGTTGCACCAAACATTGCAAACATATGCTGTAATCCCAAGATCAAAACCTTCGGTAATCCGAGCTTTTTCGCGTCTCTGACTGCTCCATCATTTGTGTCGCTCATAGTTTTTACCTCTTTCCCTCTCTTGATTTGTAAGAGAATTTATTTGTATTCTATTATGCACGAGTAGGGGAGATTTTGCAATAAGAAATCAAAAGGATTTTTATGGAATCATAAGCGAAAAAAAGGCTGCCTGACGCAGCCTTTTTCTGTATTCTATCATTCGTTATTCAAATGCTTTCTGCATATTTCCCTCTTTCTGCTTCTCTCGGAAGATCAGGCGGAACAGAAAACGCACGAGTGGTCCCGCATAAAATATCTGCCAGCACAGTGCCATCGGGAAATTAAATGCACATGTCTGTAACCAGACGGCAATAAACTGATTTCCCGCATGCTTAAATAAAATGGTTGCTGCCAGACTCATAAGCGGACACATAAATGCGACTGAAATAAATGAGATTGCAAGAACGAGATGGAACGGATTTTCCTTCTCCGGGTTCACGATCTTCAACGCTTTCTTCTTCGCAATTGTACCGACAAAAAAGAAATCAAGCACAAATGCAATCGGTCCCATGATGACAAGCTCATGGAATGCGGACAGGAACACTTCGCTGCTCATTCCTCCGATGTTCAGTGCAATGTTGTAGCAGATCATCGCATACACCATGACGAACACCATCATAATCGTAAAAATAACCTCTTGAAACTTCGTTTTTGGCATAAAAAAACCTCCTTAAAATGATAATTTTTAACAGACAGTGTTGTTCGTTATCATTCCAAAGAGAATGTGCGTTTCCAATAGTAACCTTCTATTTTCTTTTCCGAGTGTGGATTATATCATGTCGCCTAACGGCTCCATGTGTTTTTTCGCAATATGCCGGCTTGTGCAAGCACAACCGCCGCATTGCTCATTTTATCAAATGGATTTTGTGGTGTCAAGGTGTTTTTTCTATGATATAATGAAGCACGATGATGCGTGCGCAGGTCATCACGCTATCGCGTGGTGACTGATTATAAAATGACCATAAACTTATAGAATCGAGATACATTATGAAGAAAATACTTGCATTTATAAAAAGAGAAACAGTCCTGATGGTAAGCCTCGTGCTCGCCATCCTCTCCATGTTCCTCGTCCATCCGGACAGAAAATACATCTCCTACATCGACTGGCATTCCATCACACTCCTGTTCTGCCTAATGGCTGTTATGGCTGGATTCAAGGAAACCGGTCTGTTCCGCACGATCGGAAATGCACTGCTTGCACACGTTCATACAACAAGACAATTATTTCTTGTACTGGTGTTGCTTCCATTTGTATTCAGCATGTTTATCACAAACGATGTCTCACTGATCACCTTTGTGCCGTTTGCAATCATTGTGCTTTCCATGTCGGAGAAGGAACATCTGATCATCCCGGTCGTTGTGATGCAGACAATCGCTGCAAACCTCGGAAGTATGCTTATGCCGATGGGGAATCCACAGAACTTGTATCTATATGCGAAATCCGGCATGTCTCTCGGTACATTCGTGGAAATTATGCTTCCTTACACGATTGCTTCGCTGCTTGGAATCCTGATTTCCATGTTCTTCATCAAACAGCATGCCATTGTAATCGATCGGGACGACCATGCAGTTAAACTTCCGAAAAAACAGATTATCCTTTACAGCATCGCATTCGTGCTGTGCCTGTTGAATGTTGCAAAGCTTCTGGACATCCGCATCCTGTTCGTAATCATTCTGGTGCTGTTCCTGCTTGTATCACGAAAAACTCTGCTTCACGTGGACTACGCACTGCTTGGCACATTTATCGGATTTTTCGTGTTCATCGGAAATATGGAGCGCGTGCCAGCTTTCCAGTCCTTCCTCGAAAGCATTATCACCGGACGGGAAACATACATCGCAATCGGTGCCAGCCAGATCATCAGCAACGTGCCAACCGCCCTTTTGCTGTCGGGATTTACAACGAATTACAAGGCACTTATCATCGGCACCAACCTCGGCGGACTCGGTACACTCATCGCTTCGATGGCAAGCCTGATTTCCTATAAACAAATTGCCCGGGAATATCCGGGCAAAAAGGGGAAATATTTTCTGTGGTTTACGGTTGTCAATGTGGTGTTTCTTGCTGGGTTGATGGGATTGTATGCGATTCTATAAGTTAACACATCACTAAGAACAATGCTCAAAAAACAGCCATGAGCACAAAGCCCATGACTGTTAATATTCCTACGCCAGCACTGCATTTCCGGTATACAACTGGTAATATCTGCCCTTCTTTTCAAGCAGTTCTTCATGTGTTCCACGCTCAATGATACGTCCCTGTTCAAGTACCATGATACAGTCGCTGTTGCGGATTGTGGAGAGTCGATGTGCGATTACAAATGTCGTTCTTCCATGCATCAGCTTGTCCATACCATCCTGTACCAGACGCTCGGTTCTTGTATCAATCGAGCTTGTTGCTTCATCCAGAATAAGCGCCGGCGGATCGGCGATGGCTGCCCGCGCGATGGCAAGAAGCTGACGCTGTCCCTGACTTAAGTTTGCGCCGTCGCCAGTCAGAACGGTATCATAGCCCTGCGGCAGACGACGGATAAACCCATCAGCATTCGCAAGCTTTGCAGCTGCCTCGACCTCTTCGTCTGTCGCATCAAGCCGTCCATAACGGATATTCTCCCGCACGCTCATGCTGAACAGATGCGTATCCTGCAATACGATACCAAGTGATCTTCGCAGATCCGCTTTCTTGATCTTGTTAATATTGATGCCATCATACCGGATCTTTCCATCCTGAATATCGTAGAACCGATTGATCAGATTCGTGATCGTCGTCTTTCCGGCACCGGTCGAACCGACGAACGCAAGCTTTTGTCCCGGCTGTGCAAACATCGAAACATTGTGCAGCACAATCTTATCATCGGTATATCCGAAGTCCACGTCGTCAAATACGACGTCACCTTTCAGCTCCACATATGTGGTTGGATCGCCATTTGTATGCTTGTGTGCCCACGCCCAGAGTCCGGTACGCTTCTCACTTGGCACAAGCTGTCCATTTTCGCGCTTTGCATTCACAAGCTCGACATAGCCCTCGTCCACTTCCGGCTCCTCGTCCAGCAAATTGAAGATTCGCTCCGCTCCGGCAAGTGCCATTACGATTGCATTGATCTGCATACTGATCTGGTTGATTGGCATGTTGAAGTTCTTGTTGAACGTCAGGAAGCTCGCCAGACCGCCCAGCGTGAATCCGCCGACATTTCCAATCGCCAGTACACCACCGACGATCGCACAGAGCACGTAGCTGATATTTCCAAGCTGCGCGTTGATCGGTCCTAAAATATTCGAATAGTTATTCGCCTTGTAGGAGCTCTCGCACAAAGCATCATTCAGCTTGTCAAATGCTTCCTTGCTCTCCTCTTCGTGACAGAACACCTTGACTACGCGCTGTCCCTGCATCATCTCCTCGATATAACCATTGACCGTACCGATATCTTTCTGCTGCGCAATGAAATGCTTCGCGGATAAACCACCGATTTTTCTTGTCAGCACCAGCATGATGCCAACCATGAAAAATGTCAGTGCCGTAAGTGGAATGTTCAGCATGAACATACAGACGGTCGTACTGATAATCGTAATCGCACTGTTGAAAAGCTGTGGCATCGACTGGCTGATCATCTGTCTCAGCGTATCGGTATCATTTGTATACATGGACATGATATCACCGTGCGCATGGGTGTCAAAATATTTGATTGGAAGCTGCTCCATCTTCGTGAACATCGAATCACGGAATGTTTTCAGCATTCCCTGTGTGACATTAACCATGATCCGGTTATAGGAATACGAAGCAATAATTCCGATCCCATAGAAGCATGCGACACGTCCGATTGCATGGAGCAATGGTGTGTAATTCTTCGTCTCACTCTTTAACAGCGGTGTGATATAGTCGTCGATCAACCGCTGCATGAACATCGTTCCCTGTACATTTGCAAGAACGTTGATGATGATACAGATTGCAACGATAATAATCGCCACGCCATAATGCTTCATGAGCATTCCCATCAACCGCTTCAGAAGTCTGCCCGGATTCTCCGGTCCTTTTCCTCTTTGATTACGCATGTTGATTCACCTCCTTATTTGATGACGCCTCCTCGTCAAAATCTGCATTGGCGCCGGCACCGTTTTGTGACTCATATACCTCGCGGTAAATATCATTTCCGGCAAGCAGCTCTTCATGCGTTCCAATACCGTTGATTTCACCCTCGTTCATGACGATGATCCGGTCGGCATGCTCCACACTGGAGATACGCTGTGCAATGATAATCTTCGTTGTGTTCGGAATCTCGGTTGCAAATGCCGCACGGATCTTCGCATCCGTCGCCGTATCAACCGCACTCGTCGAATCATCTAAGATCAGGATCTTCGGATTCTTCAATAGTGCACGCGCAATACACAGACGCTGCTTTTGTCCGCCGGATACATTCGAACCACCCTGCTCGATATATGTGTTGTAGCCATCCGGCATCTTCTCGATGAATTCATCGGCGCAGGCAAGCTCACACGCACGTCTGCACATCTCGTCAGTAGCATCCTTATCACCCCAGCGGAGATTCTCGTAAATCGTTCCGCTGAACAATGTATTCTTCTGCAGCACAACGGCGACTTCATTTCGAAGTGTCTCCATGTCGTATTCCCGGACATCCTTGCCTCCAACTCTGACGCTGCCCTTCGACACATCATACAGACGGCTGATCAGGCTGACAAGACTCGTCTTCGCGCTACCGGTTCCGCCGATGATGCCAATCGTCTCACCCGATTTAATCGCTACATTGATATCCTTCAATACGAAATCCTTCGCCGTCTCCTTGTAACGGAAATATACATGATCGAACTCCACGCTTCCGTCCGCTACTTCCATATCTGGCTGTTCCGGATTCTTCAAGGTCGTATCCTCGTTGATAACCTCTGCGATACGTCTCGCACTCGCCATACTCATACTGATCATGACAAATACCATCGAAAGCATCATCAGGCTCATCAGGATATTCATGCAGTATGCAAGCAGGCTCATCAGATTACCTGTCGTAAGCGAATCGCTCACGATCATGTGCGCACCAACCCAGCTGATTAACAGGATACAGCTATACACCGTGAACATCATGACCGGCATATTGCAGGCGATGATGCTCTCTGCCCGCACAAACATGTTGTAAAGCTTCGCGCTTGCCTGTGCGAATTTATTTGTCTCATACTCCTCGCGGACATATGCCTTAACGACTCGGATTGCAGATACATTCTCCTGCACGCTGGCATTTAAGTCGTCGTACTTCTCAAATACGATATTGAAATATTTATTTGCCTTGCGGATAATGAACTGTAACACAATGCCAAGCAAAATAACTGCAATCAGGTAAATACTTGCAATTCGTGCATTGATTAAAAATGCAGCTGCCATCGCGCAGATCATGCTCGCCGGGGCACGCATACCCATACGCAGGATCATCATATAGGAATTCTGCACATTTGTTACATCGGTCGTCATACGAGTCACCAGTCCGGCGGTACTGTACTTGTCAATGTTTGTAAATGAAAATGTCTGGATATTATAATACATCGCCTGCCGCAGATTCTTCGCGAACCCGGCAGATGCATACGCACCGTAACGACCTCCCATAAGTCCCGCAAATAGTCCGACTGCCGCTGCCACGATCATCCATGCACCGACTACGCAGATATGGTGAATGTCACCGCCCGGCACATTGACGCCATCGTCAATGATGGATGCCATCAGGAACGGGACGAGTGTTTCCATCAGAACTTCCAGCAGCATAAACAGTGGGGTTGCGATGGACGCGGCTTTGAATTCTTTGATTTGTTTTCCTAACGTCTTTAACATGTTGTCTCCTTTCTTATGCTTCTGTGAAAAACGTGTAGATTTCTATAACGAGTTGTACAAAATATACATTTCTATGCAGACGCGCTCTCGCTCACTTCCGCACATAGCAGACACTAAACTCACAGAACATCAATTCTGCGAATTGCTGTCTGTTCGTTAAGTGCTGATGTGCTCCAATGGTCTGCATATGAAATGTTATTTATGTACAACTCTATCTACACAATGTCTCGTTTTGCAAATATATCATAGGAAAGCAAGCCAAGTAACCTTCTGGTTGTTTATTGGCTTACTTAACTTCCGGTGCTCCAAGGCTTGTCAATTCGGCTCCAAGCTTATCTGTAATTGATAAAAACTGTGTGATTTCTTCCTCTGTTAAGCTTTCTCTCAGCCGCTGTTCCATCTGCATCACACGTGTATGTATCTGTGCTTCGAGTGCCTGTCCTGCTCCGGTCAGTTCCAGTTTCTTCAGACGTGCATCTCGGGCAACGCTGGAGCGCCTGATAAGTCCGTTCTTCTCCATCGTCTGCAATGTCTGTGTGACAGTAGACCGGCGCAGATAGAAGAATTCTTCCACATCCTTCTGATATACTTCTGTCTTCTTACTGCATTCGGAAATGTAATGCAGAATCCGGCTCTGTGAACCGCTGATGCCTTCCACTTCCGCTGCCTGATGCAGATAATGTTTTACCTGGTTTGATAATATGATGATCTGATTTCCCAGATGATCGTGTTTCCAATCGTCCATGAATTCCCTCCTTTAGTAGTATCTTCCCAACACTCTGTCCTTCGCTTGCCTATTTTGCAAAAGAAAAAGTTCGGTTATGAATTGTTCGTAATCAAACAATTCATAACCGAACTATATTTTAACATGCATAAAATATTTTTCAAGCAATTCGCTTTTTATTTTTTTCATTTATTTGACTATTTGACGTCTTGTAATAAAAGCATATAAACTCCTAAATCCATTTCTCTTACCGCTTTCCTACGAAACAATCTGCATGATCTGGATCAAGAACAACCATGCCAGTCCATAGTACGTTACGACTGCTACAAGGTCATTGACCGTTGTAATCAGTGGCCCGGATGCAACTGCTGGATCAATTTTGATCTTGTGGAAGAAAATCGGAATCAAGGTTCCAACCAGACTTGAAATCACCATGGCAACCATCAGTGATACACCTACGCAACCGGAAATCAGAAATGCGTGCAGCCATGCATTGTGCTTGAAGCAGGCGATGTAGATGCCGATAAATACAACTGCCAGAGAGCCGAGCAACAAGCCATTTACAAAACCGACCTTCATCTCCTTCCATACGAGATGCAGCTTCTGCTTACCAGTCAGGTTCTCATCCATCAATACACGAATCGTAACCGCCAGCGACTGTGTTCCTACATTCCCTGCCATGTCCAGAATCAACGACTGGAAGCACATCACGATCGGAAGCACAGCGACAACCGCTTCAAAAGCTCCTACAACGGACGACACGCCCATGCCAAGGAACAATAAGATGATCAGCCATGGCAATCGTTTCTTCATGCTTTCCTTTGTAGTTTCTCTCAAATCCTCCTCGTCTGTCAAACCAGCGAGTTTTGCGTAATCCTCGCCCATCTCATCATCGACAGCCTCTACGACATCCTGTGCGGTGATAACACCGAGCAATTCCTTTGTCTCAGATAAAACCGGAATGGAATCCTCTGCGTAATCCACCAGTTCGTCAATACAATCCTCGATTTTCTCATGATCGGTCACGAATGGATACGTCGTATTGATGATAGATTCCAGTGTATCATTTTCTCTGGCAACAATCAGATCCTTCAGGTCAATCGCGCCATAGTATTTATCGGATTCGTCTAATACATAGACCGTTCCGATATTATCATTTTCACCTGCCTGTGAAACCAGCTCGCGCATTGCCTGCCGGATATTTATGCCTCTGTGGATGGCGATATAGTTCGTCGTCATACGACTACCCATCTCGTCTTCCTCGTAGGAGAGGATCATCTGGATATCATTTCCGGCATCCTCCGGGAGCATATCCACAACCTGCTTTTTCGTTGCATCATCGACCTCGTCTAAGACATCGACCGCATCATCGACCTCCATCAGGGAGAGTACCTTTGCTGCCTCCTGCAGATTCTTATCCCGCAGATGCTTCTTTGACTGCGCTGTGTAATTCTTTCTTTTCATCCATTTCTTCATTGTCTTCTACCTCCTTATTCCGGGGCATAAAAATACCACCGTCTTTCATACGGTGGTTCAGACAACAGAAAACTAAACGCAGTTATATCGTCATAAATAAAATGAGACTATATCCCAACTGCGTTCGTATATCCATATGTCTTCCACCGCGTATCGCTCGACTCGTACTATCGCAACCGTCCATAGTCTCACCTCCATAATTTTTTATTCTATTCGCAGCTTTATCACTGCCAGATCTATCCGAACCAGATCTCGCCATGGTTCTTCCTCGACCTAAGATGTAGTCTACCCCATTTCCCCTGGTTCGTCAACCAAGTTTACAAGCTTTTAACAATTTTACAGCTCATGGTAATATGGGCAGATATCTTCATAACTCCCATCCTTCATGCGGAAGCCACCCGGTATCGTGCCAAGCTGTTTGAATCCAAGCCGCTCATACAGGTGTCGTGCATGCACATTGCTTGCGACAACCGCATTGAACTGTAAGACACGGTAACCATGTGCCTTGCCCTGCGCCAGACAGTCAGACACCAGCTTCTCGCCGATATGCAATCCTCTCGATTCCCGGTCGACCGCATAGCTGGCATTGCAGATGTGTCCGCATCGTCCTACATTGTTTGGATGCAGGATATACATGCCGTAGATTCTGCCTGTGTCCATATCCTCCGCGACTCCGCAATATGTCTGCTCTGCGAAAAATGCTGTTCCTGACTCCGGTGTCAGACATTCCTCCTGCGGAAATGCCTCGCCATCTTCAACAACCTGGTTCCAGATCGTCACCATTGCCTCGATGTCATTGTCTGTATATGCTCTTACTTCGATATTCATGGTTTTATTCTTCTTTCCTATATCAATCCCACAAGCATTGCAACGGCGGTCTTCATAATCTCATCCGGGAATTCATACTCCGCTGTATGAAGCTGTGCATGGTCTTCGCCATCGCCTACACCGAAGAATGCCCCCGGCACTTCCTGCAGATAATATCCAAAATCCTCCGACCAGCGCATCGGCTGTGCAAGCTCTGTCACAGGGAATTGTAATTTCTCTGCACACGCAAAAAGCTTATCTACATTTGTATCGTGATTCTCCGTTGCCGGGAACCGCTCGATCTCCTCTATGGCTATAGTAAGCTGATTTTCTTCTGCAAGTGTCGCAGCCAGAGCTTTGATTTCATTCACATATGTGTCAAATGTATCTTCCTTTTCTGCGCGCACCGTAAGCCGCAACGTACCTTCAAACGCTGATACGCCATAATTTGCACTGCCAACATCCGCTCCGATCACAGTCATACGAACGAACTTGCCCCGCACCTGCATCTCCTTCGTAATCCGCTCGATCTCAAGCAGAAGCTTCGCCATCGGAATAGCCGGATTCCTGCCAGCTTCCGGATATGCCGCATGGCTTGGTGTTCCAGTCATACGAATCGAAAGCCCGGTCGATGCACACGCAAATGTTCCCTTGCGAAGCAGCACCTGATTCTTCGGATATCCGGGAATGTTATGCAATCCGTATATCTCCCCGATCTGCTTTTCCGCAAGTAATTCCTTGCAGATCTTCGCGCCCGCGCCAATCTCCTCGCCCGGCTGGAAGATCAGATATACATCACGGTCTGGCAATTCTTCCCGCTTTGAAAGATACAATGCTACGCCACACAGAATACTGCTATGCCCATCATGTCCGCAGTAGTGTCCCGGTTTTCCATCCTTTCCACATACCGCATCCATATCCGCCCGGAACGCAATCGGTGCTTTCCCGCTTTCCTTCTCCGCTTTCTTCACGGCATAAAACCACACGCCTTTATCCACAACCTCAAACGTTGTATGGCGTTTTATAAATTCCTGCAATATATACCGGGTCTTTTCTTCCTGCATGGAAGGCTCCGGATTCTCGTGGAGCTTCTTGCGCAGACTGTGAATCATATCAGAAAGCTCTTTATATCTTGTGATATGGACCTCCGGAATTGCAACATCCACAAATGTTACAACCTCATCCTCCGGCTCTCCGTCCGCATTCGGATGCTTATGTTCCACATTTCCTTGACCATTCGCAGTTCCTCCAATATGCACTTCCGGGATTGCAAGATTATCAAATGCAAGATTAAATTTCGTTTTTTTCTTCTCCTTCTTGTCCTTCATGCGATTCCTCCAACCGTTATCTCCATTTCAAGATAAGGATTCCTTCCAAATATTCGTCTCACTACACTATATAATATTGATGAACAACGTAATCACCAGACTGTTAATGAAGTCCGCAAACAAACTTCCGATCAACGGTACAAGCAGATACGCCTTGACCGATGGCGCATAACGGTCACAAAGCACCTGCATGTTCGCCATTGCATTCGGTGTCGCACCCATACCGAATCCGCATGTTCCGGCCGCAAGCACTGCCGCGTCGTAATCCTTTCCCATCACACGGAATACTACAAAATATGTGTACAGGAATATAAGCAGAAGCTGTGCCCCGAGCAAGATCATAAGCGGTAATGCAAGCTCCGCGAGCTGCCAAAGCTTCAATGTGATCATCGCAATTCCAAGGAAAAGCGACAGACAGATACCACCAAGGTTGTTGATTTCACCCATATAGATGTCAAATTTTCCGGAATACTCGCCGACATTTCGAACAATCGCCGCGACGATCATAGCTCCGATATAGATTGGAAATGTAAGTCCCGTCTTCGTCAGAAGCTCGGAGATGATCGTACCGAGTCCGACTGCCAGAATCAGCTGAAACACAGCTGCGGCATACATATTCGAATGTCTCTCATGCTTCTTTTCTTCCTCGATCAGCAGGCTGTCATCCTCTGTCACGATTGTATCGAGCAAATGCTTCTTCTCAATCAGACGTTTCCCGATCGGTCCACCGATCAGGCTTCCTGCCACCAGGCCGAAGGTTGCCGCTGCCGTACAGATTGTCGTTGCCCCCTGTACATTAAAATCCTCAAGCACCGGGCCAAATGCACCTGCTGTTCCGTGTCCGCCGACCATAGGAATGGAGCCGGTACAAAGTCCGACCAGCGAGTCAAGCCCGATCAGATGCGACACGCCGACTGCCAGTAAATTCTGCATGAAAATCAGGGCAATGACTAATCCAAGGAAGATTGCAAGCGCCTTTCCTCCACTCTTTAGCACCTTCAGATTCGCCTGGAATCCCACCGACGTAAAGAAGAATACCATACAGACTTCCCGAAGCGTATCATCAAATGTAAATTCCACCACCCCTGTGCTATATAAAACACAAGTCAGTACCGAAAAAATCAAACCACCGACCACCGGAGATGGGATACAGAACTTTTCCAGGAAATTTATTTTCTGTTTCAAGAATTGTCCAAGCATCAGCACCACGACCGAAAGTGCCAATGTCTGATACATATCAATTTGTATTTCCATGTAAAATGGTTCTCCTATCTGTTAATTTTCCTGTGCATCTACCGAGATGCCCTGTGATGCATAATATGCTTTTGCCCCCGAATGGAACGGAATCTGCACACCATCCACAGCCGCATTTACATCCGCGATTTCCTTTAACGAAGTTGCATACTCGATTTCTGTTGCATGTGCAAAAAGCTGCCTTGTAAGTTTTTCGGCTGTCTCATCAGACATCTTCTCACTCGCAAGCAACAGCGCCTTGACACCGACCGTTGCCACCTGCTCTGTCTGTCCATTGTAAGTGTTCGCCGGAATCTCACACGTTTCATACGATGAATATGCAAGCTTCAGCTTATCCACGGTCTTCGCATCGACCGGAATAAGCGCAATTTCACAGCTATCTGCAAGCTCCGCAATCACATTGGTCTGCACACCGCCTGTATAAAACATCGCGTCAATCTCGCCGCTTTTGAGCTTCTCTGCTGCCTCAATATACGTCAGGTTGACCGTCTCTGTAATCGGAGAAGCAAGTCCACTCACCTGTAAAATCTGCAATGCGTTCCGCTCAGTTCCGGACTCTGCTTCACCGATACTTACCATCTTTCCCTGCAGATCATCTAAGCTTTTGATTCCGGAATCCTTGCGTACAACAATCTGGCACGCCTCGGTATAAAGGCCTGCCAGTACGCGGTATCCCTGATAGGATTCCCCTTTTTCATCCGTTCCATAATACGCGGCTGTGGCAAGATCGGCCTGCGCAATTGCCACGTCTACATATCCCTCGGACAGCAGCCGCAGGTTCGCCATCGAACCGGCCGTTGATTTTATATTGAATTTCATTTCCGCATCCTCTGCATTTGCAAGCTGTGTATATGCCGTCGCAAACGCATAATATCCGCCACCAACGCCTGCCGCACCGAACCGGATCGTATCCTGCCGCACATTACAGCCGGTCAGACTTACGCACCCGACGGTAAATGCCAACAGCGCCACTGCTATCTTCTTTATCTTATTCTTCAAACTGTTCCACTCCTTTCCTGGTATTGCCCCCTCAACCCCCTATTCTTCATTCTTTAATTCTCCGGTAGTTTCATTCCATACGTTTCAAGATCCACGCGTCCGTCCACGACCATAATTCCATCTGCCGCAAGCAGTTGCTCCTGTACATTCGCACCGCCAAACGCGAACGCTCCGGCAAGCTCGCCCTTCGCATTTACCACGCGATAACATGGGATATGCTCCGGATCCGGATTCCTGTGCAGTGCATTTCCGACTGCACGCGCCATCTTCTTATCCCCGGCAAGCTCTGCGACCTGTCCGTATGTTGCTACCTTTCCACGCGGAATCTTCTTCACTGCCTCATAGATCCGCTTCGACGGGCTATCGGTAACAAGCCGGTAACTCTCTGCAATCATTTCCCGCACTGCATCGTCCGGGACACTTCCATCTAAGATAATCGTGTTCCAATGCTCCCGGTTCTGATGCCACCCCGGTAGAACCGACTCGAAGGCATCCCGCCAGTAATCACGCCACTCCGGGTCTACCTTAACATTCAGATTCATATATCCATTCCGTTCATATGTCCATATAAACGCTTTCCTGCTGCCCTTCACACGTACCAACTGCCAGTTATCATCATGAAACGGGGCGTCCTGATATGTGTCCGGAAAGGACAGCGCAAACGCTAAGACTTCTTCTCTTGTCTGCATCTTCCCTGCCTCCATACTTTTTATTATAGTACACGCTTACCGGAATGTCTTCAAGTACACCTTTTGCTCATCCGTAATCCGGTAGCTCTCCACCGCCTTCTGAATCGTCTTTCTGTGCACCCACGGTGATAATCTCCGCTCTTCGATATATGGGATACACATCTCCCACTGCTTGGCAAGTGCGGTTGCAAAATACCACGCGATCATCATATTCACATAATATTCCTCCGATGTGACCGACGCAACCATCACCGGATATTCTGGCTTAAAATCCTCATCTAAGTATAACCGCATCAAAAGTCCTATGCCATAGCGGATCGTGTAAGTCTCCCCGGATGCAAGAAATGTGTGGATCTCCGGAAGCAGTTCCTCCTTATGTTTCGCAAAACATTTCGGAACCGGAAAATCACATGTCGCCCAGTTGTCAACGTATGGCAGCATGCGCTTTACCTCATATAAGCACTGCGCATAGTCCCTGATGCCACCGATCAACATCATGTGCAAATTATTTTCTTCATAATAAGTATGAGGCAGCTCCTGCAGAAATGCTTCTGCATCATCCTCTCTTGCAAACGCCTTCGCAAAGTTCCGCAACACCGGTGTCCGGATTCCGATCACATGTGCCGGTTCAATATTCGGTATCAATTTTGAGTGGAACGCCTGATACTTTTTATCCTGCAATTCAAACAATCTTCGCTGTAGCTCTGTCATATCTTTTGTCTCCCAAGTTATATACAACAACGAGCAGGCATTCCCAGCCTGCTCGTTAAAAATCAGATATCTTTAGAATTAGTTCTTCTTTTTATCTACAATAAATGTATCATAAATTGCCCTGATTGCCGGCTCAAAGTCTTTGTTTCTGACACCGATAATAATATTCAGCTCAGAAGAACCCTGATCGATCATCTTGATATTGATTCCATCCTTTGCAAGTGCACTGAATAACTTACCAGCAGTACCACTTGCGGACTTCATACCACGTCCAACGACTGCAATCAGCGCAAGTCCTGACTCAATCTCAACTGAATCCGGCTTTGCCAGACGATGGATTGCAGATACCACCCGCTGCTCCTTGTGCATGAATTCATCCTCATGAACAACAATCGTCATAGTATCGATACCGGATGGCATATGCTCAAACGAAATCTCATTTTCTTCAAAAGCCTGAAGTACTTTTCTTCCAAATCCTATCTCGGAATTCATCATTGCCTTGGAGATAAAAATTGTACAGAAATCCTTCTTACCTGCGATACCTGTCACTACATAATCCTGCTTCTGGCATGTACTCTCAACAATCCATGTACCCGGATCTTCCGGTGCATTTGTATTCCGGATGTTGATTGGTATACCACAGTTACGGACAGGGAAAATCGCATCTTCATGCAGAACGGATGCTCCCATATAAGAAAGCTCACGAAGCTCTCTGTAAGTAATATATTTAATCGGCTTTGGATTCGGAACGATACGTGGGTCAGCCACAAGGAAACCGGACACATCTGTCCAGTTCTCATACACATCTGCCTGACTTGCCTGTGCAACGATAGATCCTGTCACATCCGAACCGCCACGGGAAAATGTCTTGACATTCCCATCTTTGCCAAGTCCGTAAAATCCGGGAACAACGGCACGTGGTGCCTTCGACAGTCTCTCACTAAGAACCTTCTCTGTCTTATAGCTGTTGAGATTTCCTTCTGCATTGAAGAAAATCACCTCTGCGGCATCAATAAATTCAACACCAAGATATGCAGCCATAATCTTACCATTCAAAAATTCTCCTCTGGACGCTGCATAATCAACCTGTGGATTCTCGACCAGCTTCTTTGTGATCTCTTCAAAATCCTTATCCAGCGAGAAATCTTTCAGCGCAAGCCCTGTGATAATCTCATCATATCTTGCCTTGATTGCCTTCATCTCTTCCGTAATATCTTCCCCTGCTTTTGCTGTCTCATACACATGGAGAAGCATATCTGTTACCTTCGTATCTTCCGGAAATCTCTTCCCCGGTGCAGATGGAACAACATAGACGCGACTCTCATCAGCTGAAATGATCGCCCCAACCTTCTTGAACTGTTCCGCACTTGCCAATGAACTACCACCGAATTTTACAACTTTCTTCATAATCTTCCATATATCCTTTTTGGTTTAGTATTTTGATATTTTGTATTTTATACACTTTTCAACAATATAGCAAGAGATAATTCTACATCTTCTCTTTTATTTTCCTTCTGTTTTTTTCTCCTGCTGACTCTTCCGTTCACTTATTTTTGATTTTTGTCCATATTTTCTCTCTCATTTTTCTTTAATTTTCAAAAAATGTTTTATTTTGTTTATCGTCTCAGTTTTAAATCATCATATTGACATTTTACACCTATTTCATTATTCCGGTAGCTTTATTGCTGCGTTGAATAATCCGCAAGCACAAAGCTCGCCGGATATTCTTTTTTCGAAGCTGCCAAGGCATCCTGCAGATTGGCTGTATGCCCGGTCTTTGCCGAATACATATCACCAGCAATATAATCAATGCCACTTGCCGTATAATCATATACTTCAAACGTTACATCAAATGATGCCTTGTCCTGATACATTTGCGCAAATTCCTGATACTCCGCTCCTGTATCATCTGAATCCGATATATCCCAATCATTTATATTCGTTCTTGTCATATATCCGCTGCATCCCGCAAACAAAGCAAATTGTCCTGTATAATGTGCATATGTTCCATTCATTGTCACAAGCAGATCATGATCAGTCTTATTTTCAACATAAAAGATTGGATAAGCATTAAATGAGCTTCTCTCCGGTGCATTATGCACTTCGGCTCCTATATAAGTAATACGCAATTCGTCGTTGTCAACAAGTACCTGATCCGTTTCCGCCGGTGTCCGTGTATAAGCCTTCGCCTGCGTCTCTTTATCCTCTGTAAAATCAATCTCCTGCACGCTATGATCCTGCAGGATCGGCTCTGCCAGTTCTCCTTCGGTATAGACCGCGAGCTCGATTTTTGCCCGGGTCATCGGATCTCTGCCTGCCTTGTATGGCATGATTCCATTGCAGTTATTTGCACAGATTTCCATATTTTCCCGTCCCGGATCTAAGTACCACCAGTTTGTTGCTTCCCAGTCATAATCCATACATTCATCGTTTACACTCCGGATTTGCAGGTCATAATAAACCAGTTTATCCGTCTTATTTGTCACCGTATAATAAATGAGACAGTCTTCCCCCGTCCATGCTTCCGGATCCAACTGATACATCGGCATTTCTTCCTCGCTTGGAACATAGCCCTGTTCATATACACGTTTGATTGTCAATGTTATATACTCATCATCGCAGACGGTTATCTCTACCGGACGGTAATGGTTGCCTGTATCCGGTTTTTTGTTGTGTGTAAGGATACCGGCTGTCACACCTCCGGCAACAAGTGCAGCCGCTGTCACACCTGCAATCACCTTTGCCTTTAACGTCTGAAAGAGGCCTTTTATTCCTGCTTTTCCTGCTACACCCGCTGCCTTTGCTCCTGCTGCAGTTCCGGCAATGCCCGCTGCTTTCGCTCCTGCTGCAGTTCCAGCAATGCCCGCTGCCTTCGCTCCTGCTGCAGTTCCGGCAATGCCCGCTGCTCCCGCAAAAATATTGCTTATTACATTCGGAATATTCAAAGATTGTGACTCTGCTATAAAAATCGCAGTAAGCAGTGCAACACTGCCGGAGGAATACAGCTTGATTCCGCTTGTATCCTCATAATCCTGCACACCGTTCCGGATTTTCCCCCGCGCAGTTGACAGCCGGTATTTGACTGTCCCCTCCGGGCATTCCATGCATGCTGCAATCTCCGGTACGCTCATCCCGTCAAAATAATATAAAATAATCGTCTGGTACTGCACTGCTGACAGTTCTTCCTGCATAATCGTCAAAATGATCTTTCGTTTTTCGGCATTCAGCACATAGCTTTCCGGCAGGAAATTGTCATTTTCCTCCAGCAATTCTGTATCGATGCTGTTTTCTTCTATCGGCTCCGGGATCTTCTTCATCAGAAAATCCTTGCATTTGTTCACGGCAATCTGGTTTAACCATGCCACAATCCGCTCCGGGTTTTCAAGCTGTTGCAGATGCGTGAGTGCCGTGATGTATGTATCCTGCATCACATCCAGCGTATTTTGTTCGTTCTTCAAAAAGCTGAACGCCGTATAATACACCTGCCGGTATGTTGCCTGATAAATCTCCTCAAACGCCTGCGTGTCTCCGTTTATAACACGGGTTATCAATTTCTGAATTTGTTCCATATGTTTATTCCTTTCTTCCTTATTATACTATATAGACGTTATATGCGCACCTTCGGTTGGGTTTTTTCAAAATTTCTTGAAATCCATCGTTTTATGGGTCTTTCGTTGACTTCTACATTTTTCTTTGCTAAACTCACATCATAGATATTAAAGTAATTTGAGGAGTTTTGCAATGGACAGCAAAATATTAAAATATTTCAAGAAAAACCATATTCAGATTGAAGATATCAAATATCTGACACGTGTTGATGGTAAAACGTGTATTCACACGATGGATAATCAGACATTCCTTACTTATATAACAATCAAAGACTTTTTTGAATCATTGGAACTGCATGATTTTATCTGTGTAAACAAAGGGATTGTCGTTGCCAAAAATCAGATTAATTATATTGCGGATGGCATCTATCATATGCTCGATGGTGCCGAATTTCAGGGAAGGAAACGCACGGCCGCTGCCCACAAAAAACTGAATGCGACCTTACACCAAAGCATTGCGGACAGCATCGAGACAGTGGTCGATATCCGAAACCGTTTTTCGATTCTGGACAATATGCCGATTGCCTTCTGTATTATTGAACTTATATTTAACAATGACGGGCATGGGATTGATTTTGTATTCCGTTATTGTAACAACGAGATGGCAGTTATCGAAGGAAAAACTATCGAAGAAATGATGAATCATTCTTTCTTCTCAGTATTTCCAAATGCTGACAAAAAATGGCTGGTTGCATATACCGATGTCGCAATCAATGGCAGCAGCCGTTACATCCGCGATTATAGCCCGGAAATAAACAAAGAGATTTTTGTGCGCTGTTTTCGGCCACTCGAAGGGTTTTGTGCCTGTCTTCTGACGCCGGTGGATGACCTGAACAAGGCGCTTCCTGCCATGCATCTCCCCATCTGCTAACAGGCACCAATCACAACCATTTGACACATACCGATCAAAGTTCACGGAGAGGCGATATGAAACATTCTTTCAAGCAAAACAACAGTTTGAAATCTCACAAGAAATTATGCAGAACGATTCTCATCGGAATCGTTTCTTTTCTTGTTCTCACGTTTCTGGAAGTTTTTTTACTTTCCGCTGTTTCCCTGATTCCGCGTTCTGCCATCCGGAAGCACACGCAGGAGTCGGCGGAATATCTACTGGAAAAGCCGGTCTTTTACCGTGTAGTAAAACAGGATCCTGCCTCTAACATCGACCACTATGCGGATGCGATCCTTCTGAATATCCTATATCACTTTGATTCGGCTCATCCGGTTACCTCGCCGCTTACCGCTTCTTATTATTATACAGAAACGCACAACGAAAATGAGAATCTCTATACAGCAGTAACCTCCGACGTAACACCAACCTACGATTATTTCCGGTATTGGCATGGTTCAACTATTTTCATACGTCCATTGCTAACGATATTAAACCTCCGGCAGATCTATATCTTTTTTGCCATTATACTGGCAGTACTATTTATTGTTTTATTTACGCAGCTGACGAAATCCGGACACACAATCTGTGCCCTGGCTATGTCTGTTGCGCTTTTGTCGGTATCGTTCTGGTTTATTCCTATGAGTCTCGAATACATCTGGTGCTTTCTAATCATGCTTATAGCAGGCATCCTTACAATATTGCTCTATCAGAAGAAACAGGAGGTATCCGGACTATTCTTCCTGCTTGTCGGAAATATCACCGCATATTTTGATTTCTTGTCAACCGAGACAATTACACTCCTTTTTCCGCTTGCATTGTTACTTGTCCTGATGCAGAAAAATAACCGGTTATGCGATGCAAAAACCGGTTTTAAAATCATTCTGTCGCGTTCTGTCTGCTGGGGCATCGGCTATCTGGCTTCCTGGATTGCCAAATGGAGCATTACATCGATTGCTCTGAACAGAAATATCTTTGCACAGGCTTTATCATCCGCCTCCACACGGGTAATCGGAGATGCCGGCAGCCTGCATGGGCCGGCGCTTTCTATAAATGCATTTCTACGGAATATCGCATGTATATTCCCGTTTATTTTCTGTTCTGTTGCAGACGAAATACTGTACACATGATCCTTATAATTTACCTGTACAGTATAACCATCCTTTACAGTTAAAGCTGTATCCTTTGTAACCCCCAGTTTTTCTCCTGTATAGCCTTTTTCCAGCTGTAATGCCCCTGATACCGTAAGCATACCGCTGCCCGATACATTTACGGTGCCCTTTAGCTGACTTATCTCATGGCTTCCGGATACGACAAGATCTGCACCATTCGTTCCTTCGGCAATCAGGGATGTAATCGTTCCTCCTGCATAGTTAATGACCGGATTCATCCCCGAATAATTTGTTACATTCAAAGAAGAAATCGTTCCTGCATTCATGTTGACTGTCGCAGTGCTGCCAGAATATCCAGGATTTTGAACATTCAGGGTATCTATCGTTCCACTATTTGTCAAAGTGTATGTCGAACTATATGTCGCGGATGTAATATGTCCGGCATTCGTAATGCCGACTGAACTTTGAAGATCCTGAATGCTGGCTCCCGCCTGATTATCAACTTCTATGTTTCTTTCAATTTTACTGATGGATCCCTGATTGACAATCGTTCCACCAGATCCATACACCGTTCCGGTGATATTTCCGGTAGATGAAACAGTCAGCGTGCAATCAGTCACAGCATAGTCACGATTGTCTTCCGTTGAAATCGTCGTATCCCCCGTAACATTAATTGTTTCTGCAACTACACGCACGGCATCCACGCCAAACAATTCTACAATCATCACAACCACTAATATAATCGCTTTTAACGCCCGAATTCGTTTCTCCATAGATTGTACCTCTCCCGCTTACAACAAACTCTAGTTTCTTATGGTAAACTTTACCATAATTATCAAATGTATGTCAAACAAATTCAAGGTTAAATTGATGCATTTCATCTTGGCATTGTATTAAATTCATTTTTTTGTTTTTTAATAGATTATTGATTTGAGATAATGCACAACTTTTCTTACCGTCAGACGTTGCCGGAGCCGCCTTTCTAATCATTTATATCTCTCATCACAATCTGCGTGTCGTACTGCTTCATGGTTGGATCTAAAATCTCTTTTATTGAATTATTATGGGCGACGCCATACACATTATCATTGATATATTCCCCATATCTTTCCGTGTAATTATATACCTTGAATGTCACGTCAAATGGGATCTGCGCCCGGACAATCTTCCCATCCAGTATCGCGGTTCCTTCCACTTCTATCTTTAAGTCATGGTCCGTCTTATTTTCCACATAGAAATATGGATTATTTGAAAATGCATTTTTGTCAAGCTCGTCAATGATATAGGAGTTAATGTACGTAATCCGCACCTGATCATTATCCACGACTACCTCGTCCCCTTCTTTTGGTTTTCGTTCATAGTTCGGAGCAATCTTGTTCTTGTCTGTAAAATACACATCCTGTATTTCATAGTCAAGCTGTTCTGCAACGCCCGCGTCATTCATCATCCATTCTTATGTAGATTATTTTTCACTGTGTTGCGTACAATATTGCTCTCCGTGTTCCAGAGATCTTCTTTGATTGGATATTCGACTTCTTCCTGATCCGGAATATTTTCCATATGTATGTTTCCTTTCTCGCCTATAAGTTTTGTATAGCCCTTCATCTTATAGACGATTTAAATGGTGATTTGGTTGGGTTTTCCGCAAAATCTTCTCATAGATACCCGCAACGCCCGGATATCCCGCATCCTGTATTTCTTCCTTCGCCTGTGCAAGTGCACGTTCAAAAGAGTTCTGCATTTGTTCAAACCTCCGCATTGCGATTCTCTCTCCGAGTCCAATATGCCTTGCCTCTGCGCGAAATGATTCTTTTGTAATCTTGCGAATATCCAGTTCTCCATCAATTGCCATTGCCATTTGTTCTGTACTCTCTTCGTAAATCATCGTTGAGACAATGTCATATGCCGGAGCAAGCCGGATTGTCCTTCGATCCTTACCATACAGTAATCCAATATTCTTAATATGATTGTCCGTGTTCCCGATTAAATAATTAAAGATACATATATCCCATAATTTCAATTGATCTTCCACCGGATTGTCTGAATACTGCCTTAATAATGTAAACACACGCTTTAAATACGAGTCCCCTATCTTCTCATATTTCTGAGAAGCCGGAACACCGAGTGCCTGTGCAAAATCTTCCTGTTGCAACCGGAACGGAACTTTTTTACCATCTATCACCCGGCTATCTTCCTGCATCAGCCGGTCAAAACGTTTTGTCGCAAACAATATATGCTCTCCTGTTCCAACTGATATAATGAAACTTTCCGGTACATCTATTCCCAATATCTTTGCTGTACGCAGACATAGTTGTTCATTTGCAACGATTCCGCTCAGCCGTACATGGCTTTGCTTTACAATATGTGTACTTGGTGCCGTCCCAAACGGCATATACCATCCATCTTTGTTATCATAATATAAACCTGTTTTTCCGGACGCACCAGTCAATGATAAATGTGCCTTTGCCAGAAACTGGGCTGATTTTGAAGCCCCTTCTTTGGCAAATTCCAGCAATTCTTCCCTTGATATTTTTTTATACGACGGACTACATCCACCTGCACCCGGCTCACAAATCCGAACAGCACCCAGACACTCATTTCCAAGTCCCGCAAGCACAGACAAATAATCTTCCTCTGCAACATGCATCCATCCTGCCACACACCTTCTCGTATATCCTTCTGGCAGTAACCCTTCAAAATAGCATCGTGTCTCAAAGGGCGAAAAAGCATCTTCCTGAAAAGGCAAACTAATTGAAATTGGTCGATGACTTTGATTTTCCAGATAAGACTTCTCATATATAAATCTTGCATCTTCCCAAGTCTCACCCTGTATCTGTCCAGCCTGCACAAAATCCCCATATTCTTCTATGTATACCTCTAATTGCCGCAACTCATGCTCTCCTTTCCACCGACAGATCCAATCCCAATATCATCAGAAGCTGTAATGTCTTTCCAATCTCCGCCGTCGCTTTCCCACGTTCAACATCTGAAATAAAGCTGACACTGAACCCTGTAAATTCCGCAAGAAACGCCTGCGTATAATGCAGTTCTTTTCTTCGCGTACGAATTGCTTCTCCTAATTCTTCTACACTTCTTATCTTCATATTTACCATTCCTCTTCGCCGTACGGCATAATTTAAAAATTCATCTATAAAAATAAGCCGTTCGACTTAATTTTACTGTTGTTAGTATAATATAAGCCGTACGGCTATGTCAATTCACATTTTATTAAAATGGTCTTTTAGGATTCGCTCCATGCTCTCCGATCAGCTTCTCCATCCAGACCATATCATACCAGCGTCCAAACTTATACCCGCACTGATAGAACTGTCCGACCATGCGATAGCCAAGATGCGCATGGAATTCCACGCTATTGTTCGTCAGGTATTCGTCCTCCTTCGGCGCATAGGCGATACAGGCGTTCATATTCAAAAATCCCTGTTCTTTCAACGCTTTTTCCAGTGCCGCATGCAACTTCCCACCGATTCCCGTATGCTTGTAGCTTTCATCTACATAGATGGACGTCTCAACTGCCCACGCATACGCTTCTCTAGCATGAAACTGTCCGGCATACGCATACCCAAGCACCTTTCCATCCTGCTTGGCAACAAGATATGGATACTTTGTTTTCGTCTGCCGGATCCGATCGGTAAATTCCTCCAGCGTCGGTACTTCATATTCAAATGTGATTGCAGTATGTTCCACATATGGTGCATAGATGGCAAGCAGCCCGGCTGCATCTGCCTCTTTCGCTTCGTGTATTTCAATCATTGCTTTTCCTCCTTGTGACAGAAGCTACATTCCCGATCATTCAAGTATATAAAATAAAAGAAAAATTGACAAGACTTCCCCTCTTCATTATAATAATGATATTATTACACTTGTAGGATTTAGGAGCTTTATCATGAAAAAAATGCCACAGATTACAGAAGCAGAATACGAAGTTATGCAAATAATATGGCATAATTATCCAATTAGCACAAATGAGATTACAGAACAGCTATTGCAGACAACTAACTGGAATCCACGTACAATCCAGACCTTAATTAAACGGCTGGCAACAAAAAATATTATTACCTATGAGAAGCAGGGACGTGTCTTTGTTTATACGCCACTATTAAAGGAAGAGGACTATATCAGTCAGCAAAGCAAGTCTTTCTTGGACAAATTTTTCAACGGGAACCTTTCCTCTATGGTCTCAACCTTTTTGGATCATCGAAATTTATCAAAGGCAGAAATCGATGAACTGAAATCACTACTGGAACAAGAAAACAAGGAGTAATCTCTATGGATAATTTTTTTATTCACTTCGTATTATGCAATATAACAATCGGTCTTTTCGTTCTTATACTTTTATGTATGAAGAGAATATTTAAACATTGTCTCACTCCCCGCATGCAGTTTAATCTTTGGATTCCATTTACGATTTCACTGCTTGTTCCGTTTCTGCCAGTTTCATTTTCTACATTATCAACGAAAATGCATGATCTGTTCCACCCCCTTGCACATTTTAGCCACACAGTCCATACCACAAATACTTCGGAATATACATCCTCATCCACAAATCAAATCTATGATTACGCAATCTCCATGCGTACACAGTTTCCAGCCTATATTTCTACCATTTTTTGTGTGATCTGGGGAATCGGCATGTTCGTTATGCTATTTTCTTTTGTGCGTTCCCTTGTATTACTGCACCATATGCGCCGCACAGCAAACCTTATGCAGGACAAACGCATACACGCCATCTATATGACATGTCTTTCCGAATTACAGCTTCGCAAATCCATCCCACTGTATTCTTCATCCATAATCGACACACCTGTCTCCACAGGAATTCTACGTCCTGCCATCTTTCTGCCATTACACCACATCTCCAACTTTGAAGAACAAGAAATCCGATATATATTATTGCACGAGCTTATGCACTGTTATTATAAAGATGCCATTTTCAATTACTGTATGAATATCATACGAATCTTATATTGGTTTCATCCACTCATTTGGCTTATCACAAAGGAATTTTATACGGAGCGTGAACTTGCTTGTGACACCTCCGTCTTACGGTTACTTGGTGCGAACGAACAGATTTCATATGGCGTAACCCTGCTCCATTTTGTTGATAAGCAAACTAACACGCCCCTTTCCCTGCTAAATAATTTGAGTGAAAATGCCAAGCAGATGAAACGTCGGATTTTGAACATCAAACAGCACCAGCCTCTGACTATTCAGAAGAAACTGCGCAGCATTTTATCCTTTCTGCTGTCACTTCTTGTAATCCTGTGTGGTACTCCCTGGCTGTCCGTTCATGCTTCTGACTCACTCCATTACCAGTGGGATACAAAATCGGTCTCCATAACTTCACTTGATTTATCTGATCAGTATCAGTCGTACTCTGGAAGTTTTGTTTTGTATGATATTGCCGAAGACACATGGAGCATATACAATCTGGATCAGGCAGTCACGCGTATTGCTCCAAATTCCACCTATAAACCGTACTGTGCCCTGTTCGGTCTTGATCAGCAAATCATCACGATTGATAATTCCAAATTAGAGTGGAATCATGAGTCATATCCTTTTTCCAACTGGAAAGCGGATCAAACACTCTCCTCCGCAATGAAATATTCTGTCAACTGGTACTTCGACACAATCCTGTCCAGTCTCAGTACAGAAATGCAAAGCAATTATCTGCGCCTGTTACAATATGGAAACCAGTCACCCAAAGATACATCCAGTATATTTGGAATGGAAACTTCTCTGAAGATTTCTCCAGTCGAGCAGGTGCTCCTGCTGACCAGACTATATAAAAACGAACTTCCTTTTTCCACCGACCAGATGAATGCCGTCAAGAACTCCCTTTACATAACCTCATCTACACATGGAAAACTATATGGAAAAACCGGAACCGGACGGATAGATGAGAAAGATACGAACGGATGGTTTATCGGATATGTGATTTCGGATACAAACACTTACATCTTTGCAACCAATATACAGGCTTCTGACTACGCGAACGGTAAAACCGCATCTACACTCACATTGGCGATTCTGTCGATGCTTCATCTCTGGGACGAATCGTAGGAAGCTCCAGCTCCTTTTCCTCTACGTGATTGGATAAGATTCGAAATGTTCCATCCGAAAAAGTCTGTACAACCAGCTTATTCACAAATGCACAATCAGAATTTTTATCTGGCCAGACACCATCTACATACAGGCTTAAAGTTCCATCTGCATTATATTGATAATCAACCACTTCTCCAAAAGGTGAATATGGATAATTGTACACAATATCCTGATAATACACATCTTTTTCCGCATCATAGGTATATGCATTTCGGAGCTGTTCTATGGTAACCGGAAGATATGTTGTCATAATCCGTTCAAACAGGTCGCCCGGAATGCAATCTGTAGATTCTCTATATGGCTCGCCATATGCAATATGATATAAATCCTCAAAAATTCCATCCATCAGAATATCACTTGCCGTCTCTGTGTTCCAATCTATCAAAAGCAAATTGTATTTTTGATAATCCAAACCGGATACATATTTCTCCGTCAATGCCTTACACGTATCGGAAAGTGGTTTTACACGCCAATAATTACACAGACTCGCATGTACGGGAATATATTTGTAAGCATAGATAAAATATCCCTTCTCTGTATAATTGATAAATTTGACATCATATGCATTTCTTCCGATCATCGACGGTCTCTTGTTTTCATCTGGTCGAATACCAACATAATACGTTTGTAATTGCCCATTACGATGTACAAATGTAATTCCTGTCAGCAGCCCATCCTCCAACACACTATATACAGTTACATCTGCATCTACGCCCTCCTGAACCGACTCATAAAATGCGACCAGCAAATCACCATTTCTCATATCTTCGCCATCAGTTACCGCCACGACTCCAGAATTTGCCAGTCTGTTTACCACCTCACTTCTCTGTTCGATCGTAAAATCCTTTATATTTGATGTATAAAATAATCCATCTTCAAGTTCTACATGCTCATACACATCCCAGATACTTTCTGCATGCTCCATAATTGATGCATCTATCTGCTCTTTTTCCTCATTCGTCAACAATTCTGTTTCTGGCTTTGGAAATATATTGTTTTCATCCGAAATCCCATACCGTTCCTGCCATTCCTCATCCGTATAACGATCACTATGCCACCAATGTTCTCCCTCGGAATTATTTATTATGCGATTTTGCAAATAATGAATTGTACCATTTTCATTTTTTACTGTTACCATATGTGCAAATAACCGGGAAGTATTTTTCAAAGGAAAAACCGCATTTACTGTAAGTGTCATTGAACCATCTGCATTTTGCACACAACCGACAACCTCGGAATACGGAATTTCCGCATAATCTATCTCATCCATACTCCGTGGTCGAAAAAGATATGTTTGTGTGTCCGAATTATACCGAAGCAGTTTGCGCAATGTTTCAACTTCAATCGGAAAATGTTTCCTTATTACATTTTCGAATTCATCCTGTGGAATCTGATATTCCATTCCAACCGACAAATCCTCGCTCCTTTTGTATGGACATTCTTTCTGATAACATTCCTGATAAAATTTGACAAAGATATCATAGAAATCCAGCTGTCCCCAATGTTCAGCGTCCCAATCTACAAGAAATACATTATTCAAACTATACGAAATAGGTTCTATATAAGCTTCATTCATTGCCTTATACGCCGCATCTAATGCTTCCACACGAAACGCAATATGTTCCTCTTCCGGTGCCGCAAGCAACGCCGACATCTGATTCGAAACCCAATACCCTTCTATAAATAAATATCCCTCCTGCGTATAACAAAACTCCGTTGCATCATACTCCTGCAAATCTGAAATCTCCATTTGCTGATTATGATATTGTATACACTGTTGCTCAATAGTCACTTTTTCCCCACGTGACAAAAGACGATATACCCAAAACTTCTGATCCACTGCAATACGAAATATAATACAGTCTGCATCCTTTGTCTGTTTTTTACTCTGAATAAACGCCTGCAATTGTTCTGCACATGCCATATCGACTTTATTTTCCACATCAATAGCAACATATCCAAGTGAGCCAATCCCCTGCACAATCTGTGTTTGTTTTTGAACATCCGTTATATCATTGCCAGCATCATCATAAATGGATTGATAGACACGCAAGCACTGATCCAGAGTCCCTTCATCTAAAATACCAGTCTGCTCCTCTTCGCTTTCAATTCTGATATTTCCCTTTCCGTTGTTGTGCAAACACCCTGTCAAAAGGAATATCATACTTATCACCATAGCTATCAAGTGTTGTTTTTTCATCTGTTTTCCTCCTAATACTACATTTGTAATATTTATATATTACAGCCGTAATATTAGTTTGTCAAATCAAACAACATCCCCGATTAACGCAATCCCACGGATATGAATTCCACCCATATTTTAACGTCGCATCAAACTGTTTCGGATAATCGAACATCATATCCTTGCCTATCGTTATAAAATACCACGGCAATTTATTCCCATGATACCCATCATTTGAATTCATCTCATACAAAGCGCAATGAATCTGAAATTCCGCTTTTTCATCCATCAGATTATAAAGTCTGCTCTGCAATTTGCTCCATCGTTTTCCCATTATACTCCTCCTTGGGGACGCTTCTTTTTATGTACACTACGATAGTCATATGATCTTGTCAACAAAAAAGACTTCCCACTTTGGGGGAAGCCCTTTCTGCATCTATATCTGTAACTACTTACACTGACATCATAAATGTATCTCTTATTCTCCGGATGCATCAAGCTCCCCTGTGGCATTGCTGATTGTAGTTTCTACATCCACGACCTCCGGTCCATCTGCAAATGCTTCCGTATTATTTGCTTCTTCGGTTGCGCTTATCTGCTCCTTTTCTTCTTCATCCTCCCACAGCGATTTGTGTTCTTTGCGTTTTCGCATCTCCAGCATCGCCGCTGCATTTTTTGCCATCATATAAAGCTTCGGATCGTATTCCATCAGCTTTTTCTCATCTTTCGCCGGAACCTTGTCCCCATGCATAATGCGCCTTGCAACAAGCATGATCTTGTTCATTTCTTTTGCCTGATCTGCCATAGCGTCCGACTGCTGTTTGCTTGCTATCTTGTCCGAGATCATGCGCCACTGTTCCATCAGTTTGTCCATGTAATCCTGATATTCCTGTCTCTTCTCATCAACCGCACTGTATTGCAGCTCAAGAATCGCCGACTCATCCTTGTAAACTTCCGCGCCATTCTCGGTCGTCTTTATCTTCTCTTCGAGTTTCTGTTTCTGCGCATACAATTCCTTCTGCTTCGAGTAGTAGGTTTTGATCTGTACGTTGTACCGTACTCTCGCATCTTCAATCTTCATACCGGTCACCTCTATCCCCGAAAATCAAATTTCTGTCCAACGCTCTTTTCGCTTTCTGTGAGTACATTTCGCTCGGAGTTCTCATATGCATAAGAAGAAACTTTGTCAATCAGCTCTTCCATTGAACCGGCTGTGATCTGCACGTATTCCTTCTCATCTGCAATCGTTGTTTCCTCATTTTTGGATTCTTCCGCGCGCTTCTCATCGGCCTTCTTTTCTGCTGCTTTTTTCTCAGCAAGCTTCTGATCTTTCGCCTTTTCCGCTTTCTTCTGTGCAGCCTTCTTCTCTGCTGCTTTCTTTTCCGCCTTCTTTTTCGCCGCCTTTTCCACAGTTGCAAAGAAGGTTGCTTTTCCATTTGCATCAACCGACATACCAAAATTATTTACGCTTGCACCACTGCTTGTCAGACTGTTTTTTGCCTCCTGCAGCTTTGCCTGTGACATCGCAATAATTCCTTCATATTTTCTCCGGAAAGACTCATCCGTTGCCATCTTCTCAATTTTCTCATCGTCGATCAGAACAACCTGCTTGCTCGCATTTCCATATGCCGCCGCATTTGCCTGCACCTGTGATTTCATGTCCTTGCTTACAAGTATAAAATCCATATTTCCAAACTTGGCTTTCAGTTTGTTGTAATAGTCCTTCGCTTTGTCAGACAGCTCCACATTTCCGATTACCGTCCCATATCCGTTCTTCGTTGTCGGCACGAGCGAACCTGTCGTATCGGCTGGGTTGAAGGTCGTTGTCTTCACGCTGTCTGTCTCTGTTTTCTGTACATCTGTTTTCTCCGCATTCTTCCGGTCTGTCTTCGTGTTATTCGTGCGGGTGTTGTTCCACGTGCTGTTCGTCTGCTGATATGCAGATACTCCATATAAATTTGCCATTTGTTTCTCTCCCTTCATGTAATATGTAATGCCCCCTCATATCCGTTCGGCGGCTGGTCGTCGGAACCGATCCTAAATATGAACTTCGTTCATATCGGTTCCTCCTCATACCTGTGCTGTAAAGCTTCCTCTGCCACTGTGATTGCGTCGCAGAAATCGTTTGATTTCCTCTGTTATCTCTGTAAATGTCTGTGCAGCTTCCTGCTGCCTGCGTGCCATGCTTGCATCACCGGCTTTCTTCTGCAATTCCGGCGGTTTTATTTTTTCATGTGATTCTACATTTGCAATTTCTACCGTTTTGTATACATCAGACATTTCCGATTTTACATCAGATTGCGGTTCATCCACTTCCTCAGCCTCTGCATCTGCCTTATTTTTATTGTCGACTTTTGAATCTTCTGTCGTTTCTGCCTGCTCTGTATCCTTTTGATGCTCCATTTTCTCTGCAGATTCCTCTGCCGCCTCCCTGCGCAGCTCTTGTTCCTCCGGAAGCTCCTCATATGCCCGACTCTTCTCAAACGCCTGATGTGCATCACGGATCATACACACTTCATTATTCAGCCGCTGCATAAGCACTACCTTCTTGTCCTTTGGAATATACGGATTGCTTGCGATTTCCTTTGCCTGTGCCGCAAAGCTTCCCATACGATTCAATTTAAGTCGCTGTACATCTTCCTTTGTCCGGCAATTTTTCAGTGCATTTTCATACGCTTTCTTCTCCGTCTGTGCTTTCTCATATTCTGCAAGTGCTTCCGGATCATGTTCTTTCAGATATGCGATTTCCTCTTCCGTCAGCGTTCCGCCGGTTTTCAACTTCGTATACAGCTCACTGGTCGCAGAACGCTCCCTCTCCGTCTGCGCCTGTCGTTCCAGACTGTCCAACAGGATCTCATCCTGCGTCATACCCTCTGTATCCTTCTTACTGTTGATATCCTGTTTCTTTTTCTGCCATTTCAGATCCAGCATTTGCAGACTGACCTGACTCTGAATCGTTCCTGTATACATCGTCTCACCTCCCAATTTATACTGTTTCACCTGCGTTTCCATAATACAGGCTCCGATCTTTTTATCACAACTATAAATTACGCATTTTCACATAGGAAATAAGCCCACTACAAGGGTAAAGAAATAATACAGAAATAGGTATAGTAATCCCCTATACCTCTGAAAACCTTATTACTTCATCCTTGAAGTTTTTGAGCTCAATTCCTTTTGAGCTTTTATATGTATGTTATCGGCTGGGGTAGGGGATTTGTTAACCTTTTAATTCAAGTAATATAAATAAAAGCCAAGAATATATAAATATATCTCTTCTAATCTAAACAGACGTACACGCCATAGGTTCCACTTCAATCCCCAACGGATCACATACTTTTCTAAGACTTTCTGCATCACGTTCATTTCCGAAAATGAGCATTTTCTTCAGATTTGGGAACTGCTCCATCTCCGATTTTGTTACTTTTCTGAAATCAAATCTTTCGTCTCTTCCGTCCCACTCTGGTGCAATCTGCATATAGATTTCATCGGAACCATCCATATTAATTTCTTTGACCAGCCCTGCAAGACTTGCCGGAATCGGTAATTCCTTAAAGAAGCTTACCGCGGCGCGTACATTTTTATCTGTTTCAAGATTCCAATGTGCTTTTTTGAAAATCATATAATCGTATATATCAAAATATGGCTTCAAGACTTCCTGATTGTACATGAGTTCCTGTATTACGGCGAGCTTAAAATTAAATGTATCGAATATCAGACAAGTTTCATCAGGAACAGTGATATTATAGTTCTCATCACTCTTTGGACGTTCCGGTCTGAATCCGATATATACATCTAATAGAATTTGATCCCCATCATAGACTGGAATATCTTTTCTCTTTCGTTCATCTTCTACTTTCAGGACAATATCCATATGAATCTGCCGAACCATATTCCCCTGCTCATCCTTAATTTCTGAATTATAGCCGTAGCCTAGAATATATGGATATAATCTGTCGCGTGACATATTTTGATTTAAGACTTTTAGTCCACCAATATAACATTTTTCTGTCTTTGATTCTGCGAATACGTTTTCCCCTGTAACATACAGCGTCATAGATGTGATATTATGGGCATCATCTATATAGGCCTTCTGTTTTTTCAAGTTCCGAAGATATGCAGTTGCACCCTCAAATGATATTCCCAGCTCATCATAGAAATATTCACAATGATTATCACTTTGAACATTTATCCTGGCCTCTCCAAATAATGCACGTATATCTTCATAGGAAAGTGGAAATGTCAGCAAATTGCCATTAAATACTATGCCATTATCCAAAACCTCTACCTGATTCATTACTTATTGCACCCCTCTTTCAATGTTAAATAGGAATTTACGAATATATTGTACCATAACAACTATAATCTTCAATCAATAATCAGAATCAATGGCATATTGCACAAAAGAGGAAACATCACACATGCTTCCTCTTTCCTTGCTCTTACTTATATTATTATCTGAGATATTTTGCTTAAATCCATATCAGTGAATAATCTCTCCTACCGGAGTAATCCACTTTCCTTTAGCAAAATCTCCAGGTCGGTTCCTTCCACAGCTTTTATTACTTTCTTTAAGACAATCTTTTCTTTGAGAGAAAGCGGAAGTTCATCAATCGGCTTTTTATCAACTGCATAATATGCGGCCCGCAGCAATTCCCGTACATCGTACTTAGAACCCCACACTTCCGGAACACCACGATCTACGTTCATAAGTGTGTAAACTGCTTCCATACCCGTACGGATGGAGTATTCTGTTGTGAAAATAGTATCTCTCGGTGTCTCCGCAAACTGTCCCAGGAATGCAAAATTGACAGCGCCTTCCGGAACAACGAGCGGACGATCACTTTCTTTTCTTGGCTGGAAGAACGCATTGATATATGGCATGAAGCAGGTTGTTGTATTGCAGCGATTTTTTGCCCAATCGTCAATCTGATCTGTCGGCACGCCAATGTGATACAGCCACTCCCGGCAAACTTCCTCACCTGTACAATCCCGCATTGCCTTCTTCACATAATTTCCTTCTTTATTCGTTGTAAGTGCATATACCCAGATCAAAACCGTATTTTTATCCTGCGCTTTAAACTGCGGCTGACGATTGATTGTCCACGAAAGATACCAGTTGTCGGTACTATCCTTCACTGTCACAATTCCTCCGGTTGTTACCTTTCCTTCTCTCGGATCCCGCTTGCAAATGCTGATAATCTTCTGGATAATCTCTTCATCCGAGGTTTCTACAGTTGCGCTCATCCAGTTTGTTGCTTCAAAATCGTCGCAGAATTTATCCGGATTCCCATACTCGCCATTCTTTGCCTGTGCAGCAATATTCTTCCACAAATCCCAAGATTCGCCTGCACCGTTTTTAATCCGGCTCAAATCCGGCGCTGTATTCTGATCTCCATAGCAGGAAGTATCTGTACAGCATCCATTTGTTATAAAGACCAGATCATCCTCGATCAAATCAATTGTACCCGGTTTTCCATCCTTCTCATATACGATCTGTGTAGCAGATTTTTTACCATTATCATCTTTGATGACAACATTTTTGACATCCATGCCATACTCGACTGACACACCGTGACTTTCGAGATATTTTACAAGCGGAAGAATCATGCTCTCGTATTGATTGTATTTCGTAAAGCGGAGTGCGGAAAAATCCGGAAGTCCATCAATATGATGGCAGTATCTGCACAAATACCGTTTCATTTCCAATGCAGATGACCATCTCTGGAATGCAAACATGGTCTGCCAGTACAGCCAGAAATTCGTGTCCCAGAAGGAATCCGGCAATATCTCACTGATTTTCTTATCCTCCAAATCTTTTTCTGGTGTCATAAACAGCTTTGACAATGCCAGGGCTGAATCCTTATCAAGTGTAAATTTCTTATCTGTATGTGCATCCTGCCCGCATTTCTCAGAAGCCCTGCAAAGGGAGTAATTCGGATCATGCTTGTTTAACCAATAATACTCATCCAGAACAGAGACGCCCGGCGTCTCTATCGAAGGAACATCCCGGAACATATCCCACATACATTCAAAATGGTTATCCATTTCTCTTCCGCCACGCATGTAGAAGCCTTTTCGGACATCCTTTCTTCCGTCGCAGCTGCCTCCGGCAAGATCCAGCTTCTCAAGGAGATGAATACGCTCTCCTTTTACCTGCCCATCTCTCACCAGATAAAAAGCGGCAGAAAGTCCCGCTAATCCTGTTCCAATGATATATGCTGATTTCCGGTCAGCACCCTCCGGTTTTTCTGGTCTTGCAAATGCTTCATAAGTTCCTGCTGAATAATACATAACAAACACACTCCTTTTTTTGTTTAAACTGTGACATTTTTCTTTGTTTCCATATACACAGTATATCCACAAAATCTTCTTCCTACTATGCACAAAAAAAGAGAACTGTCATAGAAAGCGACAATCCTCTTACATTGCATCCGTATACGACAAACTAGCAGGTTTGTCGTAATCAGCTCTTATTCAGTTTTGCATTATTCAGTGCATGTGCGAAAGATCCCTGAATCAATGCATTCAATCTTTCTATGATCTGTTTCGGATCCTCCTTCATCCCCTTGTCAATCCATTCTAACACCAGACCAACAAACCCATATTTGTAAAAATCCGCAATGAATGTTTTATCCTCTTCCCGCACGACCATACCTGCCGCTTTTTCTTCGAGTACGTCATATATCAGCTGATACGTTACTTTATACAAATAGCGGTAAATATATCCTCGCGGAGCATTATGATAGATGTTGACAACAAAAGGCTCGTCCTTTTTCAGCAGATGAAATATTGCCAGAAATCCTTCCTGCCATGTATCATATGTTTTATTCTGTTTCAGTACATGATCTGCATCTGTTTCGCAAATCCATTCAATCAACTCATATATATCATGAAAATGATAATAAAAAGTCTGCCGGTTTATCCCACACTTTTCCGTAATGTCATTGATTGTTATTTTATCAATCGATTTTTCTAATAATAACTCCTTAAACGCAAATGCGATTGCAAACTTTGTCGTTGCCTTGCTCATGCTGCCTGACACCTCCTATCTGTTCCGCTGTGTTGACCGGAATTGGGTAATTGGGGGAGATTTCAACATCTTCCCCCAATTCTTTCCTTGTATATTTTACCGTCATTGGGTGATTTTTGCAAATTCAAATCATTGTCCCCATTCGTTTTTCTGTTTTTTTTTATTTAATTGGGGGATTTTTCTTATTCGCAATTTTTCACCCAAAACAGACCAATATTGAAGCTTGTTCTTGGGTAATATTTGATTATTTCCAAAATTATCCCCAATATTCTTATAAGCACAAATGCTTTGATTGGAATGAAATGAGAATACATCCATTTTTTACACCCTGCCGTGCATGACAACCACGCTTCGCGTGTTTGTCTCGCGGGCTCACGCCCTATAGAAATAAAGAAAAAAGCCCGAATGCAAGTAAACTTGCATCGGACTTTTCCCTTTATTTCTGCACGGCTTATCGCCTACGCGTTAATTACTCAATAATAGTAGCAACTCGACTGTTAATATCACAACTTGTATTATTCTAAATATTATTAGTAATGTTTTATTTTATAAAATAGTACAGTTTGTGATCATTTTATCTATTTCAAAAGTTTTTCAAGTTCAAAATAAGCCCATGGGCTTTTTACCTCCAATTCAAATGAAAGGACTGATAGCAATGAAATTAATACACGTAGAATATAACCCGATGCATAACAGCATCGACATTAACCACTATAACGGCTACATCCTCCGGATTGATTGCAATCAGGCTGAATCTGGGATACAGACCACTCCTAATTCCCAACGGTGCCTGAATGCTCTGGCGATTGATAATCCGCTGGAATATGCCCGGCTTGTGCTCGATGGAGAGATGCAGGCATGGGTGGATGCGGAGGATAGTTTGGATGTGTTTTAACAGATATGCCTTGCCTCATTCAAAGGGCATGGCATATTCAAAATTTCCACTCAAAAGGATATCTCATTCTTGATCATTGTCTTAATCACTGTTCATGTTATTGATATCTGTACCTTCATTACAAATCATCGGTTTACCTAAAGCACCATCCAGAGAATGTTTCAACGTCATTGGTTTATCCATCTGAATATCCGCCTTATTTGAATTACTCTCACCACTATATGGTTTACCTTGCACTGCGTTTTTTAATAAATCTTCTAATTTGTCAGCCATAAATTTTCTCCTTAAACAACAGTAATTCTTAGAACAATTGTTGATATAAACAATACCACATATCCAATTACCATTAAAATAATTCCTAACTGTATTTTATCAGCTCTGCCAGTGTTAATTTTATAATTACCTTCATCATCAATTGTTCCTCTTAATATTTGATGATAATGGGCCACAAGTGTTTGCTTCACACAAGATACATCTCTCTGTTCTTCATTTGAAGAAAGATTCAATATTGAATCCAATTGAACTCTCCTATATCCTGATATCCCAGCAGCATATACTAGTATAACAAACGAAGCTAAAAGAAGAACAATACTTACTCCTAACATAATTAATCCGATAATTGCAACTGACTTTTCAATGCCACTCGATTCGTCAAAAAAAGATTGCAACTTCATAAATGGAATTAGCGGAATAAATATGGTTAGTAATGCAATATTAACAGTAATAAAAGTAGATGCTTTTGTATCAAGCGTTTTTTTTCTGTCATTTTCTGTTTCATATTCCTGTCTTATCGTTGTTAGCATCTCATCTGCAAATGGATATTTCTGTTTTACATTTTCTTCTATGCGCTCTTCTTTTTTCTTTTTATTCTTTTTCACCAGTTCACCTCATACCCCAAACTCATTTTACACTAAAATTAATATCACAACTCCCCCAAAAAAATCATTATATAACATGCTTTCTATAATCAATCGTATCTATTCCATAAACTTTCGTCTCCACACACTCAAACAAGTCCGGATCAAACAAAGCCAAATTATATCCATCGCTGTGCATTACGCTTTTATATTCAATGCCCGCATATTCCGCAACATCATCATGGATAATACTTTTAACAAAATCGGTAATATATTGCGTAGGAACATAATCCAAGGCACTATCGCTCCTCCGCATGATTTTACCCATTTCGTCATTTATCTTATTTAAGTGCTCTTTATTAATCGCATATTCTAAGCAATCTAATCCCTCTAAAAATGGACTTATTTGATTGATTTTCTTTAAGTCGACAACAATAATATCTTTTTTGAGCCTAAATTTACCAACCGTTACATAATCATATGCACCAGCTCTTGCTTCATATATTGTAGTCTCAGCAGTGTCACCCAAATACAAGCACCTAATTCCTCTTGCATTAGCTCTACCATCTGTAGTCTTATCAATTGGCGGTGCACCCATTTCTTCAATAGGAATCCCTTCTTCTGTTGAAATTCTACATCTATAAAACATCTCTCCCGTCTTATATGGTTTACGAATATATGAACAAAATCGTTCTAATAAGTTCAAATCTACATAATGCGTATGAAAACGATTCTTTGTTTTTAGTGCCTCTACAAAATCATCCCAAGAATTTGTAGTCAAAAGAGAATGTTTTGATAAATACTCTTGGTCATATAACTCCTGAATACCAACCGGCTGGTCAAACAACTCTGCATTATATTCATACTTTTCTTTACATATTGCAGTAATTATGTTATACACATCGGATTCGCTCTTTTTATTGAAAATATTCCAGTTGTTAATCAATTCAGTCTTCAACAAGCGAGTATCTGACTTCGGATACGAATCTGGCAACAAAGAAACCGGTGTATATATGCTTATCAGTTCGTCAAACATCATGCTTAGGTCTTCATACTTATCCGTATCATATATATGTACATTTTTACATTTACACAGTGGACAATCCCCAATCTCTGCTTTATTCCGGATAACAGAGATAACTTCTGTATCGCAAAAACATCTTTCGCAAATTACCATAAGCTACTCCTTATCCAAATATCTTCCTATTAACTCTAAATGATGCATAATAGATAGTTTTTTCACTGTTCCCAACCCCGGATAAGCTTCTCGGTGATATAAATCTTCAAACTCTTTCATTGCCACAGTATCAAGCTGCTTTGTTTCATTCCATGCCACGAGTTTCGACAACGCTTCTTGAAATTTCCCGGCAGGATCACTAATATCATCATTCGAATCAGACACAAAATGCTTTACGCGTAAACTATCATCTTTATCGAAATATACAATATGTATCGCAACCGCATAAGGAGCAAACCCCGTTTCATTATATTCTTCACCAACTACAGAATAATCAGCAAATCCCACATATCCATCTTCTTGATAGTACAAATGATCTTCTGAAAAAGGTTCGTCGTCAACTTCAATATAATCATTATTTCTGTCTAGTTTGTTAAACTTATCCGCCAAAAGTACTCTGTTTTTTCTTATTTTCCTTCTAAACCCACTTTCATCCGGAATTAAATTGTACTTAACATCTGTTTCTGCAAAGTATGCTTCATAAACAGAAATTGCATCTTTGTCATCACAAATCGTTCCCATATTATCTGCATATCTTGCAATAAACTTCTCTGGTTTTGAACTCGCCCTTAATAAATACATATAGAGAATGTTATTATTTTCTTTTAAACTTGCAGACAAGCTTTCCTTTAACTTCTGATTTTTCTCTTCTCTGGCATCACTACTAAAGCTCCCCACCTTAGGATTGGTAATGATAGCAAGCTGCTTACTATTTTCCCCATATGCTTCTATGGTCTTAACAAGTGTAGAAGATAATTTTACAGGTTCAATAATCGGTGTGATTCTGCTACTCAAAACACCTTTCTCTACCAACTCACGCAACGCAATTAATTCAAATTGTCGTCCTCTCAAATAAGGGAAATACATACTACTCACCTCCATATTGATGTTCTAAAAACACTTCAAGTTTCTGATAATCATCATATGTCAATTCCATAAAATACGCCAAAAACTTTAATTCGTATGGAATCTTAACAAACTCCTCTTTCTCAAGTTGCATTCTCTTTTTTAATATTCTCAAAACACATAAATATGACTCTTCTATTGGTATCTGTAAAAACAGTTTTTTACAAGCAGCATAATATTTGAACTGTGTAACTTCCGGTAAATAGCCATACCACTGAGCAATTATATCTTCATATTCACTTTTTCTTAGTAACTTGAAAATAATTTCCTTGTCTAAATCGCTTATGTGCCTTTGCGGTTTCCGGACCGTACCCAACTTCCCATTTTTTCTTAACACATAAATACCCACAGGTTTATCTATACTATACAGCACCTTTTGTAACTGCTGCAGATTTTTCTCATAAGTAACTACAGCTACATGATCAAATGCCTTGTAATAATCATCTACCTGAGAACTTAGTCTCTCCAGATTATCAAGTTCTGTTTTTATCTCATATACGACAGCTTTACCGTTTATTAATACAAAATCTGCTTTCGATTTTGCTATCGCAACTTCTGTCAACGCAGTTGTCGTATTAACACTATGCACACCTAGAAGTAACTTATTAAGCAAAGTATTTTTATAAAAATACTCATTACGATAATTATTCTTCAATTCACAATAAATTTCACTTATTAATTGTCGGTTATTCCTTTGATCGGCATTACTTGTGTATCGTCTAACGACTGACGAATATACATTATCCACCTTCCCATCTATAAAGTGGCGAAGCATATTGCGGGTAAATATTCTATTTAAATTACTCCTTTTATTCGTTTCCATCAGCTTCGCCTCCTTCCTGTATCCGATTATTATATTTTACCATACTTCCTTATGAATTCACAGATAATCCTTCAAATTATTTTAGCAAATTAGAATATACCTCTATTGGTATGTAGCACAACCAAGTTCACCATTTCTTGATACAATATTTATAAAAACAAAGGAGACTTTATTATGAACAACCTACAAACCTTTTTTGAAGAATATATAGCATTTTGTCAATATCAAAAGAGATTAGACCGAAAAACCTTGAATGCATATAAGACAGATTTAAAACAGTTTTCTCAGCAACTCCATTCCATATCCATTGAGGCTGTAACTCCTGATATGCTGGAAAACTATATATCTCATCTCCACCAGAGCTACAAGCCCAAAACAGTAAAGAGAAAAATAGCATCCCTCAAAGCTTTTTTTCACTACCTCGAATATAAGGAAATTATTGATAGAAATCCTTTTAACAAAATACATGTAAAATTTCGCGAACCTGTGATTCTGCCTAAAACAATTCCCCTTCGCACCGTCGAAACGTTTCTTGCCACAATATATCACCAACGTAATTGTGCTAAAACTACTTATCAACGAAGAAATGCAATACGCGATATCGCAGTTATTGAACTGCTATTCTCCACAGGTATACGAATATCAGAATTATGTTCTCTAAACGTAAATGATGTAAATTTACAGGATGGTACTATATTAATATATGGAAAAGGCTCTAAAGAGCGTTGTATGCACATTGGAAACGATAAAGTGCTTTCTGTATTGCTTGAATATAAACAGGAGTATTCTATCGAAATACAAAACTGCAAACACTTTTTTGTTAATCAATCCGGAAGGTTCTTATCCGATCAAGCCGTACGACGAATGATTAATAAATATTCAGCTCTGGCAGCTATTGAATTACATATCACGCCACATATGTTTCGCCACACCTTTGCAACTTGTCTTTTAGAGGCAGATGTTGATATCCGCTACATTCAGGAAATGCTTGGGCACAGTTCTATTAATATAACTGAGATATATACACACGTTGCTATGTCAAAGAAAAAGGATATTTTGACTACTAAACATCCAAGGAAGGATTTTGAAATATAGGTTATCACTATAATCCCTCCCCTACTACATTTTTGACTGATAATACATGATTATCAGTTAAAAATTCACAACACACAAACATAACAGAGGAGGAAACCAATGAAAGAATCGATTATTATTACATATCACAAAAATAAAGATATGTTGCTGTTTTGTCTTAACCGTCTTTTGAAAACCACACCGGATGATGTGGAAATTTTAATTATTGGCAACAATGTGAACAGAGCAGAATTAGATGTAGATATCTCAAATTCCCGATGTAAATATCTGAAATATGATCAAAATTTACAATATCCCAAGGCTCTTAATATAGCTGTTGAACAATGCATGGGTGAAATAATTACATTTGTAGATGCAGATATTTTTGTATGGAACGGATGGTATGAGGCATTATACAAAACATTTACAAGCTCAGATAAAATAGGCGTAGCCGGTGCAAAACTTATCAATCCCCTTACGAACCGTATTATTGATTACGGAATTATGTATTCAAAATATAATGCAGCCCATACAATGATGGGATTATTATACGATCATCCTTTGGCAAAAATGGATCGACGTGTACAAACTGTGTGCAGTGCAATTATGATGACTACCAAAACTTTGTATCAAAAAATTGGCGGAATGGATGAGGACATCCCCTATTCCTATACAGATTGCGATTATTGCTTTCGTTTAAGAGATATCGGTTTTGAAACATGGGTATCAGCAGGAGCAATTGCATATCATAAAGGAGGAACAGATCCTAATAATTCAAAATCTGCTTTCAGCTATTATCGTCTGGACGCAAAAGGTATGTATGGAATGAAAGATTATGCAAAGATTGTTTATGATAATGCGGAATGGTATAAAAAAAGTGCAGGCTATTTTTTGAAAACATATCCATTGGAAGTTCATCAATTTGTAATGCTTGACTTTTCAACATTATATGACAGGGACTCTTTTCATCAAATGATAAAAGAAGTCCTTGGCATAACTTATCTTGATATTATTGAAAGACCTGTTGCTAAAAGAGACAGTGAACAAATTGTTTTGTATAATAATTCATCGTTTGAATTTATTGATCTTGTTACTCCGATTATTTATTTTGTTGATACATTTGTGGCATTATTCAATAATAAATTGTGGTTTCAAATGCGCGACATACAACATGATCTCGTAGTTGACCGTCATGGAAATATTTTGCCCCTGCATTTGATTGCTGAGCAAAAATGTTAATTATATCAAAGGCAAATTAAGATGTAAATCACCTGTTCGCTGAATGCCGCTGGCAATAGACTGATCATTTTCAAATATCGTCAAAGGCTGACGACATTCAGCAGGGAGAAATGACATGTCATAACCTGTTTTATATATTCCAAGCTCCGTAAATGTATATTGGATATTTTCTTCCAATAAGTCCTTTTTGATCCAATATCTTGAAGTCTCACCGGCAGAATAGTGTTTATATGCTTCTTTAAAAGAATAATAAACATCATCTCTCTTTTTGGCATAATATGCATTTACCCCTTTTAAAAGCAATATGTCTCCTAATTTGTGATTATCCAAGAGCTGCTGCATCTTCAAAATGTCATCAATAACTCTGGCATTATAAAAATAGTTTGTTTCGGGTTCATGTTGAAGCTTTGCCATAACCTCTGCCATTGAGAAGAATGTTTTGAAAATAATTGGTTCATGAGAATATTTGCCATCCGCTAAATATTTCATTGCTTTGTCAATTTCAGAAGTTACCTTCTCATAATCCTGTTCGATCAGTCCATACTGCACGGTTTTTCTATAATAATTTAGAGTTTTTTCCGGCACTAATGTGGGTATATAGATGGTACAGTGATCCCAGATAGAAAACAACTTGTCCTTATCTTTGTAATATCCATAATAATTATAACCTTCATCTGAATTATTCAGATAATCTATAAGTCCCCGCTTTTGTGGATCACTAATTTTCTCCCCATAATCTCGGGACTTTTGCATAAGCGTTTCTCTCACTGATACAATTTCTTGTTTATAGCTCTCTGTATTGTAAGAAATATACCATCGATTATACATAATTGCCCGAAGTACATTCAATTCGTCCTGATTTTCGAACCCAACCGGATGTGCATTATTACACATTTTCAATACTTCCCTTAAAAAATCCACTTCTTGCTTATACATGTGTTTCTGCACTGCGATATCACAACAAAAATGAATAAAAGGACGATAAAATTTTAGATCCTCAGATAGTGCACACGGATAATAAGCCTGTATCGTGTCATATGCTTCTTTGGAACGGAACCATGCTTTTAGCGAACCATCATACTGGCGGATAAAAGTACAAATCTGGTGAATATATTTTATGTATACACCTTCATAATTTTGATTTTCCAATAATTCAATAAACGCATCCAGTAGACAATTATAAAATAAAGAAGCGATTCTTTCCGGCAAGACCAGATTGACTACCTTGGCACCAGTATCTATCATCGTGTCCGCATCTTTTTCAATCGCAATTCTATATAATAAATAAGGGATAGGATATCTTCTAATTTTCTTTTCGATACCTTTGTTTTGTACATATTCTAAGCACATTAAAATATCTTTTGAATTATTTTGATAGAAGAAATTTCTGATAATATCATGGTCAAATATGTAGATTGCTAACGTTTGCACCCGTAAAATATTCTTTTCACATAGAAAATCTAATTCTTTTGAATCAATCTGAAAAATATCTTGCAATTTTTTATCCAAATGATCAAAAATGTAGATGATAGACAAAATAAATTTCACTCTGCTTTCCGGTATATCTTTGTATATAAAAGCAAATCTTTTCTCTAAAACGCTCGTGATTCCATTTGAAATATTGGAAAGTGCCTCGTATTTTTCCAAATTTGGTACAATATATCCCCTTTTATCAGGAGAAATACTTACAATGTTTAATTCCTCCAAATACTTTGTCACTTGCAATAAATTATATGGTTTTAAAGAAATTTTACTTATAATCTCAGAAAAATATTCTTCATTCTCATCCAAATTTGTTCTGGTCAACTCCTGCAAAAAAAGGATGCCTTGTTTCTTCTCCTGAAATCCTAACAATGTAGCCGTAAGACAACGCTTCATATCTGCATGCAGAAGATTATATAACAGTTCAGAGGTTTTTGGTGTCATATAGTCGGTATTAAATACGCAGACAAGAATCGATAAATTGAGTGCTTGCTGATTTACCGCATAAGAAGCATACCCTTCAATAAAAGCTTGAAAGGCTTTTCCGGTAAACTGCATATTATCAATAATCAGAACATTTTTATCTTTTGAAATCTTTTCATACAAAATAACTGCATACTTATTTAATGCAGTTTGTAATGATTCTTCTGTTTGATTCACAATTAGTTGCAATAAACGAATGGCTTTCTCTACTTCACTGCGTTCTGAAATTTCACAATCAGATTGTGACAAACATATTTTTTCCTCTAACAAACTTAATATCTCATCACTCGGTATTTCATAAAGAAAAGCAATCAATTCCTTTATTAGATAACGTGATAAATCATCTTCCTGCTTCTCCTGTTCTGCTTGCCCCGCCTGTCCGGACAAACTAATGATTCGATATCCATTTGCTAAAAAGATGTTTTGACATTCTGTTAGGACTCTTGTTTTTCCTGTTCCGCTGCTTCCTGTCAGTATTAAACTTGAAATGTAAGGATTATTGACCAATAGATGCTTTGTGTCATCTAAAATTTTTAAATAATTGTTACCAATAAGTCTGGTGGAACCAACCCAATGACTTTTTACGATGACCTTTTCAGAGTGCCATTCAAAACGATTACCGCTTTGCGCACCAACAAATGCGATATGAAATCTGGGCAACATAATCTCAGGTTTATAAACACTCTGCCTCATGTTTAAGGAGACTGCGCGTCCTTCACCTTTTTTTAGACATGCATGATACCACCCTTTATCTTCTGGTTTAATCGTAGGATAAAAATATTGAAAAGAAAAACGATCGCTTTCTTCATCCATGAATTCTATATAAACATCAACCTGATCTTCCTGAAAAGGATTCAGCAAGCTGAATGTCAGTGCAAAGGTTTCGTTATAATAAATCTTTTCTGCAGATGTATAATTTTGAAAGTCCTCCAACGCATGATGTACACTAGAAACAGCATTTTGAAAAAAAAATACGTTGATAAAAGAATCATCTACTTTTGCTATCTCACAATCGCTCATATATTTGACCGGAGAATATTTTTTAGGAAGCTCTGATGCGTAGGTACAAATTAGAGCTTCAAGAGTTACCCCATCAAAAAAGCGAATCATCTTATTCGTCTTTTCACCAAAAGCTAAGATTTTATTTTTGGCAAATCTATTGATAGTGGAACGGCTAAAAAACAAGATCTCATTTACTTCATATATTTGTGCCATCACCAATGTGGGTGCCAGAATGTTCATTGCAATCGTGTTTGAATAGTTTTTACATTCTGCCCATAAATGTTGGTTTTCAGAATAAAGCCAAAAATCCCTATTATTATCGTGACTGCCGCCAGTAACCACCCATTTTTTTCTATACATTGAAACTAATAAGCAATTGACTAAGTTTTCAAATTCAATTCCATTTCCTTTTTCATTTCCATCACTATCTATATTTATAAATTTTTCCCAATATGCAGATGATATTTTTTTCATGAGACTCTCCTAATCTTTTCATAAACTTGAGTGATAATCATGTATTATCAGTCAAGTTTATTATACAACAAATACTTACATATTTCACCAACTACATCCTTTTATGTATTATCTTTTCAGCCTCTACAAATCTACCACTCCTCTTCCTCCCAATCAAACATAACTCCTTTGTCACCAATTAATGACACCATCTCTTCTCTTTCACGTTTGTCTTCAACAAATTCTTCATACATAAAATCAACTTCATCAATCAAATCTACCGATACCGTTTTATTGCATAAATCTGCGACATATTCTTGTATTAATGCTATATCAAACGGTAAAGATTCTATTTGATCCATATGTTCAATGAATTTGTTCATTTCTTGAGGACTTCTTAAATAAAGTAACAATTCTTTTATTGCCCGCTTTTCTTTGTCAATTTTCTTTTGATATGATCCTTTATCCTCGTTTCCACAAAATACTCGTTCAGCTGCTGAATTGTATCTTAATTCGTAGCAATAAATATTTCTATTTCTAGACTCTTCTTCTATCAATTTATAATATTTTTGACACAATCTTCCTATTACTCTTCCGAAAAACTCCTTTACCTCATCCGTATTTAGTGGTATTTTTTTGCATAAAGAATAATCAAAACTAATATTTTTACAATATTTTTGTACATATTCCGTCAGCAAATCTCTATCTTTAAAATTATACGAAAAGAAATTAAATCGAGCATATCTTTCCGCATTGTAAAATTCAGACAACAAATTCAATAAATCATTTTGTTCCTTTGAAAACGAAATATTCACTTTTTCTTTTATCTTACCGTGTAACATAATGTGATTATGGCTCTTGATTTTCTCCAGAAAATCCTCTATTTCATCCCTTTCGACATCATTAATTATTACCAGTAAAATTTTTTGCACACGTTCAATACCAACTGCTAAGTGATACAAAAAAAAGAAATTATCTCCTACTTGGTCAAAATTATTCATTTTATTAAATTTATCAATTGCCGCATAAATAAACTCACCCGCAACATCCAATTCATTTGCCATTACAACACTTTCTTTAAGAAGTTCATTTCCTCTGTCCATTACTTTTTTCCTCTCAAAATCATTTCAATTATCAAGAATCATACGGACAATAATGCTCTACCTTCGACTGAAACTCCTTCAAATCGCAAATCTTTATATCCGCATCAAACTCTGCAATGGTAACACCATCAAAACCATCCACATTGCCCTTGTAGTTGCACTTAAAATACCATTCCACAACGGCTGTATTCCCGGAAACAATCACACGCTTTATATCCCACTGCAAAACAGTACCTTTCCGGTTCCAATCCTCAAACCATCTGATTATCAGTCCAATGCCTTTATATACTGGACCATAACACTCGCTGTAAACAATATCTTCGCTAAAAATACTCTTTACAGCATTAATATCTTTATCCAGCCAGCATTGAAAATATTTTCTTATAACATCTTCCATTCTGAACTTACCCCTTCATTCGCTTGATCGTTTCCTCCACAGAAATACATTCCGCATACCTGCCCTTCCACATAAAATCGTTATAATACTTATAACTTTGCTCTCCCGTCATAAAAGCATTATCAAATGTTGAATTCGCATTCTCAGGAACAATCATTTTAAAGCCATGTTCAAATCCACACTTGATTGTTGCATCAATACAGTAATCTGTCTGCAATCCAACAGCAGCTACCGTCTGGACATTCTTCTCCCTCAAGTAGTCCAACAAACCGGTCCCCTTAAAAGAACTATTTACTGTCTTATCGAAAATCTTTTCACCCGGCTGCGGACCAAAATCTTCATATATCTCAAAACCAGGTATTCCCTTTGTCAATTCTGCACCGACACCATCATCGTGTCTTACATAAATAACTTCAACATTATTCTCTCTGGCTGCTGCAATTAACGTTTTTACAGCATTATTAAACGCATTAAAATTATACAAATCCGAATTGGTTATTAATTTCTGTGTATCCACCACTAACAGTACCATTTACACTCTCCTCATCATAAATATTTCTCAATCACACTCTGCTCCACAACCTTTTTCCCAAGCAACGTCATAGCCTGCTTCGAGCAATTATTGATGCTCCTATAACACATAGTACACTGATTATTCTGTACCACTTTCTTATCAACAATCTTGATATTATTCATAGAACATAACTTTTCACACTTGCCACACCCTATGCACTTATCTTCATCTACATGCAGTTTATTAGAATAATTTTTTGTCTTATGTCCAAAATACAGTCTTTGTCCAAAGAAGCCAGCCATACGATATAATAAACCAATTCCCTCCTGGGTTGGTTTCCCTGATTTCAAAAGCTGAACCGATATGCTAATCTTTTGCTCCGCTTTCTTTACAAGTTCCCTGTTCTTTTCCAGCAGACGCTTCAACACTTTTTCATCGCCTATGCTATCCGGCATTTTCAAATGCAATCCACCTACTACTTCTGCTCCATATTACATTAAAAGCCGCCCAAGAATTCCTGCTCCATCACCACTAAACAATCCCATTGTGGCGATAACTAAAACTTTCTTATTCTCCCAAAGTTCTTTATTTTCAATTATAAAATCACGCAGTATCTTTGGCACCGTACTATATTGCACCGGATATACAAATACAAGCATTTCTTCATTTTTCACAGCTTGGGTGACATTATCGTTTTCTATCGAAAATGCTTTAGCCCCTTCATCATATTTATTACAAAACAATTCTGCTGCATGTCTGGAATTACCAGTTCCACAAAATATATTCCTACCATTTTGTCTTCTCCCCTTCATCCTATTTCCGATAAGTTACCGTCATACTCTTCATACTGGCCGCCAACTTACCAATCCAGTATAACATCTGTCCAATTGGCTTTTTCCACCATGACACCTTTACTTCAAGCGCATATACTTTCTTTTTTCGTTTTTCATCCGTCCAGTAAATACCATCTTCTGTTTCATATTCGGTCCCCAGAACATATGCCAAAGACATTCCTCGGAACAAATTATACGGCATAAGCAACATTACTGACGGACTATATAATCTTCCGGATGCAATGTCTTTATAAAACTTCTTCACGTTACGACTCAATGCCACATTCGTTTTATCATCCGGAGTATATGCATTCCAACTGAAAGATGCTTTAGCAAAAAAATAACATCTATTAAAACCGATTCCTTTAAAAAAACTCACAATACTCTTTGCCGCTGCTCCTCCTCCCACGCCACCGGTGGTTGTTATTACAAGTGCTTTAGACTTGAAAAAGTGTGGTCTATGCAACATAAAGCAAAGATGATCAAAGAAATTTTTAAGCAATGCTGTTTCACGCATATTGTAGGTTGTTGAACACACTATAATACCATCTGCATACTCCATCTTTTCTATGATTTTTCCAACAATGGAATAATGCGGACACTTATCATGACCCAACCTAAAACAATTACTGCATCCTACACAAAACGGAAGTTTCTCTTCTATCAAATGCACTTCTTCAAACTCAATTTCCTTATTGCATTCCAGTAACTGTTTCTTAGCCTGCTCTACCAACTTCCACGTATTTCCCTTATGGGCACTACCATTTATAACAAGAATTTTCATACGACTATTTCCACCTATCTACTATACCGTCAAAAAGCATTTCCACCACAGTATCGATAAATAAATCTCTTTCTTCCTTCTTGTAGAGGTCATATCCAATAACCTCCTTCGAATACTCCCCCAACAGAAACGCCACCTGCATGATTGATGTAAGCGTAAATACCAGCATTCTCTTTTGCTTATTATCCGTAAAATTGTCTAATGCCAACGCAAGACCTATTTGTGTATTTACTGAATTGCAAGCAGCGCGATAATCTTGCATATCCCCCAATATGGACATCATTGAAATAACTCGATTTTCAAACAAAAAATCATACACTTGCTTAGCCCAATTCGCCAGACGATACTTATCATCATTCTCTCCGTAAACCTTCTCTTCCGGTGTAAAACAATGAACAACATTATTTATAATTCTCTGGATACATTCCAAAATCAGTTTATCCTTACTGCCAAAGTGATAATTTATCAGTCCAAGCCCAACTTGAGCTCGTTCTGCAATTCTCCGAATTGTAATTTGATTTATGTCCCCATCGGATTCTTGTATTAATTGAGTTGTAACATCCATAATATGCTCTTTGATATTCTTCGTCTTTTCCATTTTCCACCCCTTGAACATTGTTCAGTTTTATTATATTGAACAATGTTCAAATAGTAAACTTGCATTTTATTTTCGGATATTTATGAATTCACTATACACGTAGTTTACGGTAGATCATGGTTCTTAAACACATATACTCATCAAATATTTATATAAAAATAAAAGGATTAGGAATAGGCTTCCTAACCCCTTTACTAGGTTTTTGTTTACTCTAACATGCTGCAAGGCTCCACACTCCGCTTTTTGCCATTTTTTTATCGTGGTTAAGCTCCACTATTGCTTCACCTCAATACCACCAACTGGCGGACCTATTATTGTTTCTTACACACGCGCTTCACTTTAGCAGTCCCTTAACTGCGGGTTTTGCATCAGCAGTATTTACAGACACGGCGAATTACCGGCTACAAGGTCTTTCATACTTGAGTACATTGCAAGTCAATATTGCCTTCAAAACTTCTTTAGAAAGTCTCTTCAACGGCAACACCTCCTTTACCCATTTGTTTGAATTATAATTCTTTATTATTATATCACAATTTTTCACATTTTCACACAATGTATTTTTTGAAAACTCACGCCCTATAGAAATAAAGAAAAAAGCCCGAATGCAAGTAAACTTGCATCGGACTTTTCCCTTTATTTCTGCACGGCTTATCGCCTACGCGTTAATTACTCAATAATAGTAGCAACTCTTCCTGAACCTACAGTTCTACCACCCTCACGGATAGCGAATGTAAGACCCTGGCTCATAGCGATTGGGTGGATGAGCTCGATTGTCATCTCTACGTTATCACCAGGCATGCACATCTCTGTACCAGCTGGAAGGTTACATACACCAGTTACATCAGTTGTTCTGAAGTAGAACTGTGGACGATAGTTGTTGAAGAATGGTGTATGACGACCACCCTCGTCCTTTGTCAGAACGTAAACCTGAGCTGTGAACTTTGTATGACATGTGATTGAACCTGGCTTACAAAGAACCTGTCCACGTACGATATCCTCTCTCTTGATACCACGAAGAAGAGCACCGATGTTATCACCAGCCTGACCTTCGTCAAGGAGCTTACGGAACATCTCGATACCTGTTACAGTTGTCTTCTGTTTCTCTGGCTTGATACCAACGATTTCAACTTCGTCGTTAAGATGAATAACACCAGCCTCAACTCTACCAGTTGCAACAGTACCACGACCTGTGATTGTAAATACGTCCTCAACAGGCATGATGAAGTCCTTATCTGTATCTCTCTGAGGATCTGGAATATAAGAATCTATTGTATCCATAAGTTCCATGATCTTGTCGCCCCAAGGACCCATTGGATCTTCAAGAGCCTTAAGAGCAGAACCCTTAACGATTGGGCAATCTTTGAAATCATACTCTTCAAGCTGCTCTGTAACTTCCATCTCAACGAGCTCAAGAAGCTCCTCATCGTCAACCATATCGCACTTGTTCAAGAATACTACGATATAAGGTACACCTACCTGACGTGAAAGAAGGATATGCTCCTTTGTCTGAGCCATAACACCATCAGTTGCAGCAACAACGAGGATAGCACCATCCATCTGTGCAGCACCAGTGATCATGTTCTTTACATAGTCAGCATGGCCCGGACAGTCAACGTGTGCGTAATGTCTCTTCTCTGTCTCGTACTCAACGTGAGCTGTAGAGATAGTGATACCTCTTTCTCTCTCTTCTGGAGCCTTATCGATGTTCTCGAAATCTGTAGCTGTGTTACCAGCAACTCTAGCAGCCAATACCTTTGTAATTGCAGCTGTTAAAGTAGTTTTACCGTGGTCAACGTGTCCGATTGTACCAATGTTACAATGTGGCTTTGATCTGTTAAACTTTTCCTTTGCCATTATAATTTCCTCCTTAATATAGCCCCTCCGGGCAATTTATTTGCCCTTTCCGGGCGTTTACTCGGCTAAAAATCATTATATTAAAATATAGCGATATTTTCAAGCAATTTTTTAAAATTGTCCTACAAATATATACTTTGCAGAATTAAGAGTTCTTGTTTGCAAGAACCTTCTCCTGAATGTTCTTTGGACACTGCTCATACTTCTCGAAGAACATAGAGTAGTTACCACGTCCCTGTGTAGAAGAACGAAGCTCTGTAGAGTAACCGAACATCTCAGCAAGTGGAACCAATGCCTTAACAATCTTTCCACCACCGATATCGTCCATACTCTGGATCTGTCCACGCTTTGCATTCAAGCTACCGATTACATCACCGAGGTACTCCTCAGGCATTGTAACCTCAACCTTCATGATAGGCTCAAGAAGCACTGCTCCACCCTTTGCCATAGCATCCTTGAATGCCATAGAACCAGCGATGTGGAATGCCATCTCTGAAGAATCGACTTCATGGTAAGAACCATCATAAACGTTTGCCTTAACACCAAGTACCGGATATCCGCCAAGGATACCAGCCTTTGCTGCTTCCTCGATACCTTCACCAACAGCTGGGATGTATTCCTTAGGAATAGCACCACCGACAACAGTTGACTCGAAAATAAACTGCTCTTCACCGTTTGGATCCATAGGCTCGAACTTAACCTTACAGTGACCATACTGACCACGACCACCAGACTGCTTAGCGTACTTGCTATCTACATCAACAGCCTTAGTAAATGTCTCCTTGTAAGCAACCTGAGGTGCACCAACGTTTGCCTCAACCTTGAACTCACGGAGAAGACGATCAACGATAACTTCCAAGTGAAGCTCGCCCATACCTGCGATGATTGTCTGACCTGTCTCTGAATCTGTATGTGCACGGAATGTAGGATCTTCTTCAGCAAGCTTTGCCAAAGCTTCACCCATCTTACCCTGATCATTCTTTGTCTTTGGCTCGATAGCAAGCTCAATAACTGGCTCAGGGAATTCCATAGACTCAAGGATTACTGGATGCTGCTCGTCACAGATTGTATCACCGGTTGTTGTAACCTTGAATCCAACCGCTGCAGCGATATCACCAGAATAAACCTTGTCAATCTCTGTACGGGAATTTGCATGCATCTGAACGATACGTCCTACACGCTCCTTCTTACCCTTTGTTGCGTTCAGTACATAAGAACCTGAGTTCAATGTACCAGAATATACTCTGAAGAATGCTAACTTTCCTACGAAAGGATCTGTCATAATCTTAAATGCAAGTGCTGCAAATGGAGCTTCATCAGATGAAGGACGAGTTACCTCGTTACCATCTTCGTCTGTACCTGTGATATCAGGGATATCCGTAGGAGCAGGCATGTACTCGATAACGCCATCGAGCATCTTCTGAACACCCTTGTTCTTGTAAGCAGAACCACAGAATACAGGAACTGCCTCGTTTGCGATTGTACCCTTACGGAGTGCAGCCTTCATATCAGCGATAGATGGCTCCTCACCCTCAAGATACTGCATCATAAGGTCATCATCAAGCTCACAACACTTCTCTACCAGATTCTCATGCCACTTATCAGCAAGCTCTTTCAAATCTGCAGGGATATCTGTAATCTCGATATCTGTACCCTCATCGTTCTTATAATAGTATGCATCCATCTCGAACAGATCGATCAGTCCGATGAAATCATCTTCCTGTCCGATTGGAATCTGTACAGGAATTGCATTCTTGCCAAGACGGTCAATGATTGTCTGTACAGACATGAAAAAGTCTGCACCCATTTTATCCATCTTATTGATGAATGCCATACGTGGAACATTGTATGTGTCAGCCTGACGCCATACGTTCTCTGACTGTGGCTCAACACCAGCCTTTGCATCAAATACACCAACAGCTCCGTCCAATACACGAAGTGAACGCTCTACCTCAACAGTAAAGTCTACGTGTCCCGGAGTATCGATGATATTGATACGATGCTCTAAAGCACCTGGCTTCTTCTTATGATGATCCTCTAATGTCCAGTGACATGTTGTAGCAGCAGACGTGATTGTGATACCACGCTCTTTCTCCTGCTCCATCCAGTCCATGGTAGAAGCGCCATCATGAGTCTCACCAATCTTATAGTTTACACCAGTATAGTAAAGAATTCTCTCTGTAAGAGTTGTCTTACCAGCATCAATATGTGCCATGATACCGATGTTTCTTGTTCTATCAAGTGGATATTCTCTTCCAGCCAAGGTTTTTTCCTCCTTATTTTAGTATATATGCACCCGAAAACTAGAATCTGTAATGAGCAAATGCCTTGTTTGCCTCTGCCATCTTGTGCATGTCTTCTTTTCTCTTAACAGATGCGCCTGTATTGTTTGCTGCATCCATAAGCTCTTTTGCAAGTCTTTCTTCCATAGTCTTCTCACTTCTTGCACGTGAGTAAGTTGTCAACCAACGAAGCGCTAAAGCCTGTCTTCTGTCAGGTCTTACTTCGATTGGAACCTGGTATGTTGCACCACCGATACGTCTGGCCTTAACTTCGAGTGATGGCATGATATTATTCATAGCAGCATCGAAAACCTCTAAAGCCTCCTTACCAGTCTCGTTTGCGATACGATCAAAAGCACCGTAAACGATCTTCTGAGCAACACCCTTCTTACCATCAAGCATGATGTTGTTGATAAGCTTTGTAACGATCTTATTGTTGTAAATTGGATCCGCTAATACGTCTCTTTTTGCAATATGTCCTTTACGTGGCACGGTTCTTCCCTCCTTAATTATTTTTGGATCTTTCAATCCGAATTAATTCAACGGTACTCACATTCCCCTCAATAGAGATACAGCAAACCGTTACCTGCTGTACTTGAGTATTGTGGAAATGTGTTCGTGCGGAAATTGCTATCTTTCCTTCTATAAATATATAATACGGAAAACATAACCCACTTTCGCACTTTTTAGTTCTTGAAATACGAACTGTTACAATACTAATCTACCGATTTATTTTGCATCCTTCGGTCTCTTAGCACCGTACTTAGAACGTGCCTGACGTCTCTTAGCAACACCTGCTGTATCAAGAGTACCTCTGATGATATGGTATCTTGTACCAGGTAAGTCCTTTACTCTACCACCACGGATCAGAACAACGCTGTGCTCCTGAAGGTTGTGACCTTCTCCTGGGATGTAACTTGTTACTTCGATTCCGTTGGAAAGACGAACTCTGGCAATTTTACGAAGAGCTGAGTTAGGTTTTTTCGGTGTAGCAGTTTTAACAGCTGTGCACACACCTCTCTTCTGAGGAGAAGACATATCTGTGGATTTCTTTCTCAGAGAATTGTAGCTTTTCTGCAGTGCCGGCGCGGTAGATTTCTTTACGGAAGTCTCACGGCCTTTTCTTACTAACTGGTTGAATGTTGGCATTCCATTTCACCTCCTGATAGATTTCTCCGTGTGTCCCACGGGGTTTCATACGGCTGCTTTTGTTCAACATAAATGCTTTGCAGCTTTTTGCGCGCCAAAAGAAACCGTCTTTTACGCACGCTCGTTTATTATATCGTCTGTCCTATCAAAAGTCAAGGGGAAAATTCGTAAAAATCGCGTGTTCACGCGGCTTTTTGCGGATTTTCCCCATTGCTGCATTACTATATAAAAGTGTTTTTTCTTCCTATTATATTCTCATCCAATTATTTTCTGACATTTTTTTTCGTCAGAACGTGTACACGAAAGAATCCTGCTTTGCAGGCTTTCAGACTTCACCGGCTGCGGCGGGTCGCTTCAGCGATACAAAAACGAAACCGGCTGTTTGCGGAAATGATTTTTCAGACATACTCTAAAGCGGACGTTCTCGAAAGCCCGGGCACGCATCACACCGTTTTGGTTTTTCCTCACTCTGTGCAT
>ERZ773216.61-NODE-61-length-127839-cov-21.741423_pt1 | contig 127839 bp, 110 predicted proteins | sample MGYA00511259_ERZ773216 | MGnify/ENA primary metagenome ERZ773216 (study PRJEB29015, sample SAMEA2737764) | human gut metagenome | biome: human gut; feature: human-associated habitat; material: faeces | place: China | collected 2012 ... | reverse complement strand
AACAAAATAAGAAATCACTCAAAAACTCTGCGTTCTGCGGCAATTATCTTAGTTCACTGCCGGCAGAACAAGTCAGCTTGTTGGCTGCAAAATAGCTATTATTTTTGTGACATAATAAGCAATACGTGACAGCATGATAATTTTTGATGTGCGAAGTTTGAGTAGGGTATACAATACAGCCAAAAATTGTGAATGTAAAAAAACTTTACATAGATTTTACATAAGATTTATTTGGACTTTGCAACTACTATGTAAAATGTATGTAAAAATAACGCACCAGAACCAGACAACTTGTGTGCGTGGAAATGAGGATAAGCATGGATATATTTGGCGTATTGACAATGATAGGCGGGCTTGCTCTGTTTTTGTATGGAATGCATGTGATGGGAGATGGGCTTGCCAAGACTTCCGGTGGTAAACTGGAACAGATTTTGGAAAAATTTACCAGTTCACCGATGAGAGCGGTGCTTTTGGGTGCTGGTGTGACGGCGGTGATCCAGTCATCATCGGCAACAACCGTTATGGTGGTTGGATTTGTCAACTCCGGGATCATGAAACTCAATCAGGCGGTTGGCATTATTATGGGAGCCAATATCGGTACCACGGTGACATCATGGCTGCTTAGTCTTACCGGTATTCAGGGTGACAATTTATTCGTAGAATTGCTCAAACCAAGTTCGTTTACGCCGATTTTAGCAATTGTTGGTGTTAGCATGATCTTATTTGCCAAGTCGAGCAGACCGAAAGATATTGGAACGATCATGATCGGTTTTTCGGTATTGATGTTTGGTATGGACACGATGAGTGAAGCAGTGAAACCACTTGCAGATGTGCCAGAGTTTACAAGACTGTTTACGGTATTTGAGAATCCGATCTTAGGAGTGATCGCCGGAACGATATTAACGGCTGTGATCCAAAGTTCTTCCGCATCGGTAGGTATTTTACAGGCATTGTGTCTGACGGGAGCGGTCAGCTATTCCTCGGCCATTCCGATCATCATGGGTCAGAATATCGGAACATGTATTACTGCATTGCTTTCCGCGGTAGGAGCCAACAGAAATGCAAAGCGAGCAGCGTTAGTACATTTTTACTTTAATTTAATTGGTACGATTTTGTTTATGGTGTTGTTTTATCTGTTAAATGCGTTCATCGGATTTTCCTTTATGGGTCAGGCAGCAGGTGTCATGGGTATTGCCATCGTGCATACGTGCTTTAACGTATTAGCAACTTCATTGCTGCTTCCATTTCGGAGTATTCTGGTGCGCCTGGCAACTTGGACGATCCCGGAAAGTGCCGAAGAGAAGCAGATGGAGACAACGTTACATGTGTTGGATGAGCGTTTCTTAGAAAAACCGTCTTTTGCAGTTGCACAGGCCAAAACAGCGGCATTGCAGATGGCAGAGGATGCCAGAAATTCAATCAGATATGCGATCGACCTGTTTGAACAGTATGATGAAGAACAGGCAAAAAAAGTGGCAGAGCTTGAGTCGACCGTGGATCATTACGAGGACGAGATCGGAACCTATTTGATGAAGATCGGAAATGCGGAGCTGTCGGATGAGGATTCACAGTCGGTATCGCTTATATTGCACTGTATCGGTGATTTCGAGCGTATTTCCGATCATGCCTATAATATTATGGAATCGGCAGAGCAGTTCCATAATATGAAGAAAAAGTTTTCCGATAAGGCAAAAAAGGAGCTGCGTGTTTATGAAGCCGCAGTAAAAGATATTGTAGATATAACTTTTGATGCGTATGATCGGTCAGATATTATCAAGGCGAGTCGGGTAGAACCGTTAGAAGAAGTGATCGATCGCTTGAATGATGAGATCAAGAAAAAGCATATAAAACGTCTGCGTAAAGGCAAATGCACGATCGAACTTGGTTTTGTATTATCGGATCTTACGACTAATTTTGAACGTGTGGCAGACCATTGCTCCAACATTGCGGTATGTTTGATACAGACGCAGGCAGACGGTTATGAAATGCATGAGTATTTGGATAAATTGAAAGAGGATGAAGATCCGTTCTTTGAACAGATGTTTGAAGAGTACTGCAAAGAATATCGGTTGCCATCATAGCGCACAAAGGAAAGGTTTGGTGAAAGACAATGGCACATATTTATATTGTAGAAGATGATGTGAATATTCGGGAGATCGAGGCGTTTTCCCTCAAAAATTCCGGATATACCGTAGAGGAATTTGGTTCTGCCAAGGAGTTTTGGAGCCGCATTTATGAAAAGGTACCGGATTTGATCGTGTTAGACGTGATGCTGCCGGATGAGGACGGATTATCCATTGTCAAAAAGCTGCGTCAATGGGCAGAATCCCGTTATGTTCCCATCATTATGGTGACGGCCAAAACAACAGAATTAGATCGTGTCAAGGGGCTGGATCGTGGTGCAGATGATTATCTTACAAAACCGTTTGGCGTGATGGAGTTGATCTCCCGCGTAAAGGCATTATTACGTCGAAGCATGCAAAATCATGAGATCAAGCAGATGAAGGTTGGCGAGATCGAACTTAACGATGAGAAACGTCAGGTTAAAGTGTTGGGAGAGCCGATCACGCTGACTTATAAGGAATATGAACTATTAAAAATGTTAATGAGCAATACAGGGATCGTGCTGCAGAGAGAGGATATTATGGTGCGTATTTGGGGCATGGATTACGAGGGAGAATCCCGCACCTTAGATATGCATATCAAAACACTGCGCCACAAACTGGGGGATGCAGGTAAAAAGATCCGAACGGTGCGTAACGTAGGATATCAATTGGAAGAGTGATAGGAGATAATGAACCATGCGAAAACGAATTAATTGGCTTTTCGTATTGTTGACGATAGTGGCAATCATAGTAACGACTTTGCTTGCCACTATTGTCAATTATACAGTACTGAAACAGGAAGTGATCGATGATCTGCGTATTTATGCACAGACCTTAAAAAAGACGGTGTACGCAGATCAAAAAGCGGAAAACGGTCAGGTTAAGATCGCAACGCCTCTTCGTATTACTTTAGTAGATACAGACGGAGCGGTATTGTATGATTCTGAGGCAGATGAAGCATCGATGGGAAATCATAAAAACCGCGAGGAGATCAAGGAAGCTCTCAAATATGGCGAGGGAAATACGATACGTCATTCAGAGACGATCGGAGACAATACGATTTATTATGCGGTGCGTTTGGACAATGGTAATATACTTCGTCTGGCTAAGAATAGCAGTAGTATTATAGGAATTTTAATGTCAGCACTGCCGATCATGTTATCGTTTATATGTATCGTTATCATTGTATGTATTTTCGTGGCGCATTTTCTCACGAAAAGTATTGTGGCGCCGATCGATGAACTTGCACAGCATATTAACGATTCGGATGTGACGAGTGTGTATAAGGAACTTCGACCGTTTGTGCGAAAAATACAAAAGCAGCACAAAGAGATATTGCAGACAGCAGAGATCAGACAGGAATTTACGGCAAATGTCTCGCATGAGTTGAAAACACCGCTTACTGCAATTTCCGGTTATGCGGAGTTGATCAGTCATGGGATGGTGCAGGGAGATGATGTACTCGCTTTTGCTGCTAAGATCCATAAAAATGCAAATCGGCTGTTGTCGTTAATTAATGATATTATCCGTTTGTCGGAGCTTGACTCGACCGGACCGGAACTTCTGTTAGAAGACGTTGATCTGCAGACGGCAGCAGGGCGTTGTGTGGAGCTGCTGCAGATGAGTGCACAGAAGCATCAGGTGCAATTGACGACGCAGACGGAAAGCTGTGTGATCCGAACAAACCTGCAGATGATCGATGAATTGATGTACAATTTGGTGGACAATGCGATCCGATACAACAAAAAGGATGGATCGGTGTGCCTGAACGTTGGAATGGCAGATGAGTATACCGCATATTTGGAAGTGAAAGATACCGGTATAGGTATTCCAAAAGAGCATCAGACTCGCGTGTTTGAACGTTTTTACCGAGTGGATAAGAGCCGATCAAAGTCAACAGGCGGTACGGGTTTAGGCTTGGCGATCGTAAAACATATTGTTGTGCAGCTTCATGGTACTTTGTCTCTCAAGAGTGAACCGCAGGTTGGTACACAGATACGAATAGAATTACCAAAGTCGCTGAGTTGATTACAGGATTGCCGGAGTTGCCGGGTTCATAAATTGCCGAAGTCGCCGGGTTAATTATTGACAAATTTACGCAATATAGTACAATGAAAGGTACTGTGGCAATTTTGCACAGTACCTTTATGAATTATTAGATATGTCGGGCGTACGGACAGCAGTGATTTGGTTGTCAGTGAGACTTTAGGCATAAGCCGGCAGTGATCAGTTTGTGAACAGTCTTTGCAGAAAGTACGCACAGGAACGGAGGAAGTTATGGCAGAAATGTACAACCATCACACAGTGGAAAAGAAATGGCAGAAGGTATGGGATGATGAGAAAGCGTTCCATACACCAAACGATTATACGAAACCAAAGTTTTATGCGTTGGTAGAGTTCCCATATCCATCCGGACAGGGACTTCACGTAGGACATCCAAGACCATATACGGCATTGGATATCGTCGCAAGAAAACGTCGTATGCAGGGCTACAATGTACTTTACCCAATGGGATGGGATGCTTTTGGTCTTCCAACAGAGAACTATGCGATCAAAAATAAGATTCACCCTAAGATCGTAACGAAGAATAATGTAGCTCGTTTTAAGGAGCAGTTACACTCTTTGGGATATTCTTTCGATTGGGATCGTGAGATCAATACGACAGATCCGGAATATTATAAATGGACACAGTGGATCTTCTTAAAGTTATTCAAAGAGGGTCTTGCTTATAAGAAGGAAATGCCGATCAACTGGTGTACCTCCTGTAAGGTTGGTCTTGCTAACGAAGAGGTAGTAAATGGCGTATGTGAGCGCTGTGGTTCTGAAGTTGTCCGCAAAGTAAAGAGTGAGTGGATGCTTAAGATCACAAATTACGCTGATAAGTTATTAGAGGGATTGAATCACGTGGACTACATTGACCGCGTTAAGACTTCCCAGAGAAACTGGATCGGACGTTCCGAAGGTGCAGAGGTTGACTTTAGTATTGCCGGCAAAGAAGATAAACTCCGTGTTTATACGACCAGACCGGATACGTTATTTGGTGCTACTTATATGGTAGTATCTCCAGAGCATCCGATCATTGATAAATACAAGGATGAGATCACAAACTGGGATGACATTGCTGCGTATCGCGAGATGGCAGCCAAGAAGTCTGACTTTGAGCGTACAGAGCTTGCTAAGGATAAGACCGGTGTTGTGTTAGGTGGTTTCAAGGCAATTAATCCGATCAACAATACAGAGATCCCAATCTGGATTTCTGATTATGTATTGATGACTTATGGTACCGGTGCGATCATGGCAGTGCCTGCACACGATGACCGTGACTGGGAGTTTGCGAAGAAGTTCGGACTTCCAATGATTCAGGTAGTAGAGGGCAAAGAAGGTCCTGTTGATATCAATGAAGCAGCATTTACGGATGTAGCAACCGGACAGATGGTAAATTCAGGATTTCTGACCGGATTAAGCGTAGAAGAAGCGAAGGAAAAGGTAAAAGATTTCCTGACAGAGAATAAGATCGGTAACCGTAAAGTAAACTATAAATTGCGTGACTGGGTATTCTCCCGCCAGAGATATTGGGGAGAGCCTATTCCAATCGTCCACTGCGAGAAATGTGGGTACGTTCCACTTGATGAGAGTGAGCTTCCACTGCTGCTTCCGGAGGTAGACAGTTATATGCCAACAGACAACGGTGAGTCGCCACTTGCGGCAATGACGGATTGGGTAAATACAACATGCCCATGTTGTGGTGGACCGGCAAAGCGTGAAACAGACACGATGCCGCAGTGGGCAGGATCATCCTGGTATTTCCTGCGTTATACGGATCCACACAATACAGAAGCACTTGCCAGTCCGGAAGCATTGAAATATTGGCTGCCGGTTGACTGGTACAATGGTGGTATGGAGCATACGACCCTGCATTTGTTGTATTCCCGTTTCTGGCACAAATTCCTGTATGATCAGAAAGTTGTACCGACACCGGAACCATATCAGAAGCGTACGTCTCACGGCATGATCCTTGGTGAAAACGGTGAGAAGATGAGTAAGTCCAGAGGAAACGTTGTAAATCCGGATGATATTGTACGTGATTACGGTGCAGATACACTGCGTACGTATGAGATGTTTATCGGTGCGTTTGACTTGAGCGCTTCCTGGTCTGAAGATGGTGTGAAAGGATGCCGCCGTTTCTTAGAGAGAGTTTGGAAGCTGCAGACACTCTTGACAGAAGGTGATGAGTATTCCGCAGATATGGAGATCAAGATGCATCAGACAATCAAGAAAGTCAGCGGTGATTTCGAGAATCTGAAGTTTAACACAGCGATTGCGGCAATGATGTCGTTGATCAATGACTTCTATAAGAAGAATTCGATCAATAAGGCAGAATATAAGACACTTATTACATTGCTCAATCCGGTTGCACCGCATATTACCGAAGAACTTTGGGAAATCGTTGGGGGACAGGGCAGATTGTACCAGCAGTCTTGGCCGGAGTATGTCGAAGAGAAGACCGTAGAGTCTACTGTGGAGATCGCTGTTCAGATCAACGGTAAGACCAAAGCAACAATTTCTATTGGCAAAGAAGATCCGAAAGACGATGTGCTTGCTAAGGCAAAAGAAGCTTTGGGTGATAAATTGAGTGGTAACATTATCAAAGAGATTTATGTGCCGGGGCGTATCGTTAATATTGTAGCAAAATAACATGCAGCAATGAAACGATCGTTGCGAAATAGTATTTTATGATGTTAATAGTCCATTTCCTTGGCGGAACGGTGGTTAATGTTTTGCCTTGGAAATGGGCTTTTCATGTTTGGAAGGAGGAGCGTTATGAATATCGCTGTATTATTTACCGGAGGGACGATCGGGAGTACGTTAGCCGGAGATGTGATCGGTACGAAAACCGGAGCAGCGGATGGTCTGTTAGACACGTTGCCTTGTGTAGAACGAGATGGTCGTGTGGAAGAAATCACCTATCAGGTATATCATCCGTATACACTTCTCAGTGAAAATAGTACCGGATTAACGATCGCACAGTTGGCTCAGAGCATTCGAGAGGTGGTCAGTGAGGCGAAGTATACAGGCAGTGCAAAGGTGACTTTAGAGAAAAAAGAAGCAGCAGAAGATAGTGCTGCTATGTATTCCGGGTTAGATGGAGTGATCATTATGCATGGCACAGATACGTTGGCATATTCAGCGGCTGCGATGGGTTATCTGTTTGGCGATTGTGACATTCCGATGGTTTTTGTGTCCAGCAACTATGTATTGACAGATCCAAGAGCAAATGGTGCTTATAATTTTCAATATGCTGTGCAGTTTTTAGCATTTGACTGCAAGCAAAAAGGTGTGTATGTTTCGTATCAGAATGGGGATGGGATCCCAAGGATTCACTTAGGAACAGCGATCATTGGACATCAGCCTTATAGTGATGAAGTGTATAGTGTTGGTGGTATGGAATACGGTCATTATGAAAAAGGCACCAAGTGTTTTGTCGCCGGAAAAGTGTACTATGCATGGAACAATGCAGAGAGGCTTACCGATAGACCTTCCCTGCAGGCACCGGATCACTGGGATGCACCGATCGGGTTGATCTACCCACATCCGGGGATGCGTTATCCGATGAACTTTGACGGAATACAGGCAATTTTGCATCATACGTATCATGCCGGCACGATCTGCAGTGAAACACCAGAAGCGGATAAATTCTTTTATGAGGTGGCAAACCGGAAAATCCCCATTTTTTTATGCGGCATGGATGCGGACATGGTTTACGAAAGCACATACGTCTATGAAAAATACGGAATGATCGTATTACCGATGGCATCGCCGGTAGCAATGTATATGAAACTGTGGCTTCTGCTATGCAGCGGATACTCAGCAAAAGAATGGATGACCAAACCGATTCCGGGCGATCTCCCCAATTTTAGTATATGACGCAAACTTCGCATACCCTCAACGGTCTTTCACCCACATATTGCTTATTATGTCAAAAGCTGCTATACATTTTGCAGTTCCCAGAGACTGAATTCTGCCATAAGGGATCTATAGAAATTGCCTTGCCGCATTTACGTTTTTAGTGATTTCTAGATTTTGTTGTCTCTGATGTATGATTTACATGCCTTACGGACAACTCGATGTCCCGGAAGCAAGGTATTCATCATTTTTGAAAGGGACTTTGCGCTCGTCGTTACTTATGTCTCGTACTTCAGAGACATTAAGTAACGTGACGTAGCGCATCGTAGCGAAAGCGTCCCGTCCAAAAATGGATGATACCTTGCTAAACCGGGACTTCTCAGACAATCCTTCAGGCATGTATTCATCATAGACTTAACAAAATAAGAAATCACATAAAAACTCTGCGTTCTGCGGCAATTTTCTTAGATCTCTTATGGCAGAACAATTAAGTTTATCGACTGCAAAACTGCTAATTTGCTGCTGACATAATAAGCAATATGTGGTTAGAACATGACAGTGGGTATGCGAAGTTTGGGGATGAGATTTGTAAAATGTTATGTTTGCTCTTGACATTTTGGTAGAATGATACTAATATATTTTCTAGATGTTGTTAGCAGTCGTAAGAGTAGAGTGCTAACAAGGACGGACGCATCTGGCGGTGATGCGGCGGATCAGTGTCTCGGCGCACTTGACACAGGGTTCGTTTTTTATAGGAAAGTGTGCAGAAACGAGGATTATTATGCAGAGCAGAACAGGTAGCTTATCAATTGAATCTGAAAATATGTTTCCGATCATTAAGAAATGGTTGTATTCTGACCATGACATTTTTCTTCGTGAGTTAGTTTCAAATGGCTGCGACGCCATTACTAAGTTGAAGAAGTTAGAAATTATGGGCGAATATGATATGCCGGAGGATTACAAGGCACAAATACAGGTCGTTGTTGATCCGGATGCTAAGACAATTTCTCTGACAGATACCGGTCTTGGTATGACGGCAGATGAAGTGGACGAGTACATCAATCAGGTTGCCTTTTCCGGTGCAACGGATTTCTTAGAGAAATACAAGGACAAAACGAACGAAGAGCAGATCATAGGTCACTTTGGACTGGGATTTTATTCTGCGTTTATGGTATCTGACAAAGTTACGATCGACACGTTGTCTTGGCAGAAGGATGCTACACCGGTTCGCTGGGAATCGGAAGGCGGTATCAATTTTGAAATGTCAGACGGCACAAAAGATACTGTTGGTACAACGATCACCCTGTACCTTTCCGAGGACAGCTTAGAGTTTGCGAATGAGTATCGTGTCAGAGAGATTTTGGACAAATATTGTTCCTTTATGCCGGTTGAGATCTTCCTTTCCAAAGCAAACGCAGAGCAGGAATATGAAACGATCGATGCAGCCGATGTTCGTGAAGATGATGTTGTTGTAGAGACGATCGTAGAGGAAGCGAAGACGGAAGAACGTGAAAATGAAAATGGCGAGAAAGAGATGGTCGAGGTCAGCCCTCGTAAAGAAAAGGCAAAGATTAATAAACGTCCGGTTTCTATTAGCGATACGAACCCACTTTGGATGAAACATCCAAATGAGTGTACCGATGACGAGTACAAGGACTTTTACCGCAAGGTATTTAACGATTACAAGGAGCCATTGTTCTGGATTCATTTAAATATGGATTATCCATTTAACCTCAAAGGTATTTTGTACTTCCCGAAGGTTAATACAGAATATGATAATTTAGAGGGTGTTATCAAGCTTTACAACAATCAGGTATTTATTGCAGATAATATTAAGGAAGTGATCCCGGAGTTTTTGATGCTTCTCAAAGGTGTGATCGATTGTCCGGATCTGCCGCTTAATGTATCCAGAAGTGCATTGCAGAATGACGGATTTGTAAAGAAGATTTCGGATTATATTACGAAGAAAGTAGCTGATAAGTTGTCCGGTATGTTCAAAGTAGACCGTGAGAATTATGAGAAATATTGGGATGATATCAGCCCATTTATCAAGTATGGCTGCTTAAAAGATCAGAAATTCCGCGAAAAAATGACGGATTATCTGATATTTAAGGATTTGGACGGTAAGTACATCACCTTGCCGGATTATATCGAAGAGGCTAAGAAAAACGAGCCTGCAAAAGAAGAGACAGAGAGTACAGAAGCAAAGAGCGATGAAACAGCAGATGCCGAGAATGGTGCGGATGCTGATAATGCAGACAAGGAAGAAGAAGCGACAACGGTATACTACGCAACAGATCTGCAGCAGCAGAGCCAGTATGTCAATCTGTTCAAGGAGCAGGGATTGAATGCGGTCGTATTAACACATACGATCGATCAGCCGTTTATTTCACAGTTAGAACAGGGAGATCTGAAGGTGAAATTCCAGCGTATTGATGCAGATCTGACGGATACGATGAAAGATGAGGAAGACGAGGATACATTAAAAGCGCAGACGGATGCGTTGTCTGAAATCTTCAAAAGAGCATTGGGTAAGGATCAGCTTGAAGTAAAAGTACAAAAACTCAAGAATGAAAAGATCTCCTCAATGATCACATTGTCAGAAGAAATGCGTCGTATGCAGGATATGATGAAAATGTACAGCATGGGCGGCATGGACATGGGCATGGGTGGCCTCGGAGGAGGAGAGACATTAGTGCTCAATTCATCGAATGCTTTAGTGCAGTATATTTTGGAGCACAAAGATGGCGAGAATGTGGATATGTTCTGCAAACAGTTGTATGATCTGGCGATGTTAGCACATAAGCCGCTTGCAGCAGATGAAATGACAGAATTTGTAGCACGCAGCAACGAGATCATGATGCTGCTTGCTAAATAAAAGGGACCATGATGTTGGTCGGCAGCTAATAGAAGAATGTAATAACAATGGGGATGGCGTGTATGCGTTGTCCCTTTTTTACTTTATAGGAAACTTCTTGTTTCCTATAAAGTAAAAAACGCTCCGCGAGGATGCTTTGCCACCTTACTCCTAAAATCTAAAATATTTATAAATTTAAAATAAAAAGATTGACTACCGGTCATTTTTGTAGTAGTATACAGCAAGAGTTAAAAAATGACTGTCAGTCATTTTTGATATTTATTCTCAATAAGGACCGGATTGTCATAGTATCCAGATGCTTTTGACAGCTTGGTTCATTAAGATTTAGGAGGGATTGGATGATTAACATTGGCAAGTGGATCACAAAACACAAGAATATCATTCTTGTTATTGCGTTTATCCTGCTGATTCCGGCTGGGATCGGATATGTCAGTACACGTGTGAATTATGATGTACTTAGTTATCTGCCGGAGCGCTTGGAGACGATCAAGGGACAGGATATTCTGGTGGATGAGTTCGGTATGGGAGCGTTTTCCATGGTAGTCGTGGAAGATATGCCGATGAAAGATGCAGCAAAGTTAGAGAAACAATTAGAAAGTATCGATCATGTCAAAGATGTCTTATGGTATGACGATGCAGTGGATATTTCGGTGCCGACCGAAATGATTCCGGAAGATCTGCGAAAAGCATTCTTTAACGGAAAAGCGACGATGATGATCGCGTTGTTTGACGATACGACATCAGCAGATGATACGATGGATGCGATCACGCAGATACGTAAAGTCGTAGGCAAGAATGTTTATGCAAGCGGAATGTCCGGTGTAGTTACTGATATTAAGAACCTGGCATTGCAGGAAATGCCGATCTACGTCGTGATTGCAGGTTTGCTGTCACTGGTAGTCTTGTTCTTGACAATGACTTCCTTTGTGACACCATTGATCTTCTTGTTGAATATAGGAATGGCAATCGTATTTAACTTAGGAAGTAATGTTTTCTTAGGAGAAATATCCTATATCACGCAGGCGTTAGCCGCGGTGCTTCAGTTGGCGGTGACGATGGATTATTCCATCTTCCTGTTAGAGAGTTACGAAGCGAACAAGGAACGATATGAAGGCGACAAGAAACGCGCCATGGCACATGCGATCAGCAATACGTTTACATCGATCACGGCAAGTTCGATCACAACGGTTGCAGGATTCGTAGCACTTTGTTTTATGACGTTTAAGCTTGGCGCTAATATCGGTATTGTAATGTCTAAGGGTGTTGTTATTGGTGTGATTGCTTGTGTAACGGTACTTCCGGCAATGATCCTTACTTGTGATAAAGCGATCGAGAAGACGACGCACAGATCACTGATCCCATCCTTGGATAAACTATCACATGGCATTGTCAAGGGACGTTATGTAGCATTGCTGTTGTTCCTGATCGTGTTAGTACCGGCAATACACGGTAATAATAATTACAAGATTTACTATAATATTGATCAGTCTTTGCCGAAGAACATTCCAAGTAATGAGGCGAATGAGAAATTAAAGAAGGAGTTTAATATGAGTAACATGCATATGATCCTTCTGAAAGATGGTCTTTCTGCCAAAGAAAAGAGTGCGATGAGCAAGGAAATTGAAAAGGTAGACGGTGTGAAATGGGTGATCGGTTTGAACTCGTTAGTAGGTTCCAATGTACCGGAGTCTATGATACCGAACAATATCAAGAAGATGCTCAAGACAGACAATTATGAACTGGAATTTGTAAGCTCTGATTACAGTTCTGCTACTGATGAGGTAAATTCTCAATTAGCAAAGATTGACAAGATTGTCAAAAAATACCAAAATGATGGTATGGTGATCGGCGAGGCGCCAATGATGAAAGATTTGCAGGATGTAACGGATGTCGATCTCAAGACAGTAAATAATATTTCCATCCTGGCGATCTTTGTTATCATCTTGATTACGTTTAAGTCGATTTCCATTCCGGTGATCTTGATCTCGGTCATCGAATTTGCGATTGCATGTAATATGGCAGTACCGTTTTATACGAATACGTCGCTTCCGTTTGTGGCGAGTATCGTTATCGGTACGATCCAGCTTGGAGCGACCGTAGATTATGCGATTTTGATGACAAGTCGATATCATAAAGAGCGAACAGAACGTGGACAGAGTAAGAAGGATGCAATCCGCATTGCGCATGAGACATCGATCAAGTCGATCCTTACCAGTGGATTGTGCTTCTTTGCCGCAACCTTTGGTGTGTCGGTATATTCGCAGGTAGATATGATCGGATCGATCTGTACACTGCTTTCACGTGGTGCGATCATCAGTATGATCGTTGTTATCTGTGTTCTGCCGGCAATGCTTTGGATCTTTGATGGTGTGATCAAACGCACATCTTGGAACATGATCAAGGCAAATGTAGCAAAGAGAGATGCAGAGAAGAAATGATGGAAACAGATATCAGACATTTTGGAATGAATGATATCGAGATGCAGGAAAATGCAAACAGCAAATAAGGAGGAGCATTATGCGACAAATGAGTGGAAAGAAACGTGTAGTAATGACAGGAATCAGTAGTTTATTGGTTGCCGGGCTGGTTGTCGGAAATATAGAATATGCGACACATACGTATCGATACGACAGCAAAGTGCAGGCAATGGCTGCTAACAATAAAGTAGTAGAGCAGACAGCAAGTTTTGCTTCATCGAAGAAAAAGAGTACCGTCAGCAAAGAGGAAACCGTATACGCAACCTTGGATGCAAACGGTGGTGTGACGGATGTCATTGTATCCGACTGGCTCAAAAATTCCGGACAGGTAGATAGTGTCAAAGATAGTTCTACATTGAAGGATATTACAAATACAAAGGGTGATGAGAAGTTTACACAGAGTGGTGACAGCCTTACATGGGACACTTCAAAAAGCGACATTTATTATCAGGGAACAGCAGAAAATAGCGAGCTTCCGGTTGGTATGCAGATCACGTACAAACTGGATGGAGAGGAAGTATCTCCAAAAGATATCGTTGGCAAGAGCGGTAAGTTAGAGATGACGATCAAGTATTCTAACACCTCTAAGAAACAGGTTACGGTAGCAGGTGAGAAGAAAGATATTTACACACCATTTTTGATGACAACCGGTATGATCCTTCCGGTCGATAAATTCGACAATATTGATATTGACAATGGTAAGGTATTATCTGAGGGAGAGAACAACATCGTGATCGCATATGGTATGCCGGGTCTGTCTGAGAGCTTGGACTTGAAAAATGTTGATCTTGGAGATGATGTGGATGTCGATACCGATGAGTTAAACGACAAGATTACGGACTCTGTTAAGATCACAGCCGATGTCAAAGATTTCTCTATGAGCCAGACTTATACGGTAGCAACGGCAGACTTATTTAAGGATATTGATATTGACAGTGTGGATGATCTTGATAAATTGGATGACAAGATCGATGACATGAAAGATGCCGGCGAGCAGCTGGTAGATGGCACTAAGTCTTTGAAAGACGGATTAAATACATTGAATAAGAACTTTGCAACGTATGCGAAGGGGATTAAGTCTGCCAATAAGGGAGCAAAGACATTGAACAAAGGTGCTAAATCTTTGAAGAAAGGAACCAATGCGTATACAAAAGGAACCGATCAGTTGTTAAAGGGTGTCAACTCTTATGTGAAAGGTGCCAAGTCACTTGGTCAGGGTGTAAATTCCTATACCGACGGTGCAAAACAGATTGCGGATGGATTAAATACACTGGACAAATCAACCAAGACATTTCCGAAACAGTACAAGACATTCGGTGATGGCGTACAGACCTTCGTTGGTGCAGTAAGCAAGCTGATGGCCGAGGAAAACATGAAGCAGCTTACCGATGGAACCGCAGCATTAAAAGCCGGTGTGAAATCTGTGGATGATGGTGTAGGGCAGTTACAGGCGGGCATGAAACAGGTGAATGGACTGGTAGAGAATGCATTGCAGCAGCAAAATGAGCTGAAAGCACTTCTTGCTAATGACAGCCTGACAGCAGAGCAGAAAGCAGCGGTCAAAGAAGCACTCACAGCATTGAGCAGCGTAGATATCGTCACAAATGGTAAAGCAGATGGCGAATATGATAAAGATGGCAAAGCAGATCTTGCAGCCGGTCTTGCAAGTATCAAGGCTGCTACAGACACAAAATCCAAGGAGCAGAACCTATACAACGGTGCAGCAGCATTAGATACAACAGCACAGACGATGTCAGGATATGCTGCACAGCTTAGAGGAAGTGCAACACAGCTTTTGGATGGTGAGAAAACTGTACGTGACGCAATTACTCAGATCAGCACCAATATTACAAAGCTTTCAAAGGGTGGCAAGACACTTACAGCGAACAACAAGAAGTTAAAGAGTGGTGCAACTGCGATCGTAAAGAATTCATCAACGATCACGACGAACAGCAAGAAATTAACGAAGAACAGTTCTGTATTGCGCAAGGGTGTCAAACAATTGGCAGCAGGAACCAAATCCTTATTTGCAGGCACAAAGCAGCTTGACAAGGCTACAGGAACGGTATCGAGTGGTATTTCCAAGCTGTATAAAGGTTCTGATAAATTGAATGACGGAATGAATACCTTCAAGAAAGATGCCATTGATAAGTTGGCAACAACGATCACGGATGTAACAGATGGCCTGGACGGAACAATTGACCGTATAAAAGGTATTCAGAAAGCTTCTGAGGATTACCAGAGTTTCTCCGGAATTGACAACGACATGAACGGAAGTGTAAAGTTTGTATTGTCAACACAGGAAGTTAAGAAAGATGAGTAATATATTAAGGGGGTGGACGCATGAGTAAGATCGATCAAAAAAAGCGAGAGAAGAAAGAAGCACTTCTGCTCTCTGCATTTGAATTGTTCACAGAAAAAGGAATTCAAAATACGTCCATCTCTGAAATTGTAAAACGGGCAAAGATGGCGAAAGGTACTTTTTATCTTTATTTCAAAGATAAATTTGACATTCGCGATCAGTTGATCGCAAGACAGGCGAGTGCATTGTTTGATCGAGCTAATGAAGAACTCAAATTGAATGATGAGTCCAATTGGGTCAGCTTAGAGGAGTGTATTGTAGCACTTGCAACACATATTGTTGATCAGCTCAATGAGAGTCCCGTATTATTACGGTTTATTTCTAAAAACTTAAGTTGGGGTGTTTTTTCAAATATTCGCATTGCCGGCATGTCCAATCGGAACTGCATGGATATCTTCGAGGAGCTTCTAAAGCAGTCAGGGCGCAAATTTCGACAGCAGAATTTAATGATCTTTATGATTGTTGAATTGGTAAATGCAACCTGTTATAATGTTATTCTACAGAAGCAACCGGTCACCCTGGAAGAGTTAAAGCCGGAGTTAAATACGGCGATCTGTGGCATTATCAGCCAATTTGAGATCGCGGATACGGAACAGGAGTAGTGGCTCCTTAGAATAAAGTGGTATTGTATTTGGCGAGGCGCTGGAAATGGAGAAAATAATGGGCGAGATAATGCAGGAGCATGTAGATCGTCTGATGATGCTTGGAACGTTATCAGCAGACGAATTTACAGAACTGTTGCGATATCGCAATGCGGAGACAACCGAGTATCTGTTTCAAAAGGCAGAAGAGGTTCGAAAACAGCAATTTGATAAGGAAGTCTATCTGTGGGGTAGACTTCCTTTTTCTAATTACTGCAAAAATGATTGCAACTACTGTGGGTTAAGACGCAGTAATCGTTTTGTGAAGCGGTATCGTATGAATATGAAAGAAATATTACAGTATTGTCACGAGGGTTATAGGCAGGGAATTCGCAATTTTTTGCTGGAAAGTGGGACAGATTTTTATTTTTCGGAGGCAAATTTTGCAGAAATTGTGGATGCGGTACATAAGCATTTCCCGGACTGTACGATCATATTGAATGTGGGGGATCATACCAAAGCGGCATACTTACATTGGATGCATTTAGGTGCCGGAGCAGCTATGCTTAGCCATGATGCCTCGAATGAATTACAATTCAAGAGGCTGCACTCTGCTAATATGTCGTTACTTCGGCGCAAGCAGGGAATGTGGGAACTGCAGGAGATGGGATATCATACAGGAACAGGATTTTTGGTCGGAACACCTTATCAGACGATAGAGAATGTATCTGAAGATCTGCTGTTTATGAAGCAGTTTATGCCACAGATGATACAGATCGCACCATTTTTGGCAGCAAAACATACGCCATTTGAACGGGAACGCGGTGGTAATGCGGATATGGTATTATACTTGATGGCAATTGCAAGATTGATGTTTCGAGGAAGTATCCTTATTGCAGATCCGAGTTTGGAACAGGCGATGCACGATGGACGGAAGAAGGCACTGCAGGCGGGGGCTAACGCTGTTGTTGTTGATATTGTTGACGAGGCATTGCGCGGTGCATACGCCGTTTATGATGAGCACACTATTCATCGTCAGCAGGAGACGATCAAGTCTTTCGAACAGCAGATCCGGGAAAAAGGTTATGAAGTCGTCCGAAAGGCCATCATGTAATTCCCAAAAGTAAGGTAGAAGACAGCAGCGAGTGAAGAACGAAGATGGAAACATCTAATGTCAATTATCGAAAATATAAGAAACAGATCATGGTGAGAGAGAAATATGAGAAAGAGAAAGATGATTGTTTGCGCATTAGAGGAAGAGTGGATCGCAAGATTGTTGGAGCGATTGAGCCAGGAAGAATGGCAGACTCAGATGATCGATCATGCAGAGACGTTATGGGAGGTGCAGGCTCCGTGCTCGGCCATTATGATACAGGAAGAAGAGTTGACGGAGGCGTATCGATGGAGAACGAAAGATGCAGGTGACAGTATATGTCTGCAGGCTTTTCGAGAATTTGCGGAATGGCAGAAGGTACCAATTATCGTGATTTTACAGCAAAGAGATGATCGGTTGGAAGAACAGCTTTTGCGAGCCGGAGCTGCAGAATGTGTCTGCCCGGAGCAGTCGACCGATCTGGCAGCCTGTCGTATAGCACGGGCGGTGTCGAAAAATGTCGTATCAGATGTGCCGATGACGGAATGGGAACGTGTTATAGTGGATAGCGAGGGTGGACAAGTTCAGATTGACGGGTATCCTATTCATATGTCGAGAGAGGAATGTATATTGTTAAAGCGGTTGCTGCAGGCAGAGGGAGCTGTGGTATATCGGGATGAATTGGTGGAGAATTTATGGAGCGAAGTATCTGTGCACAGCCGGAGAAGATTGGATGGTGTTGTGCAGCGGGTGCGCAAACGTTTATATGGAACAAGGCTTTTTATTGTGTCCAAATATGGAAAAGGGTATTATCTGCAGTATCATAAAGAGGAAAATGGTTCTTGTTTTGTATGATTTCAGAGTCGCGTTAAGTATCGTATCTATTGTGGATGATTTGAGGAGAACAGCTTAAAGCATACAAAGGGCATGATTGACGGATTTTTTGAGAAGGAGTAAAATAGATGATATCAGGAGGAATAGGATCATGAATATATTGACTTGGGATGGTCTTGCTGACATTGATTCGTTCCATGGAGAAAGAGTTATGATCATTGATGACAATGAAATTAATCTGGAAGTCATGCAGACAATATTTAATGATTTTGGATTGCATACAGATGCGTTTGTGAGTGGACAGAAAGCATTAGAAAGCTATCAGAATAGTGAACCGTTTTCATATCAGTTTATATTGATCGATCTGAATCTATACGGTATGGATGGTTATGATATAGCAAAGTTCATTCGTAGTGCAGACAGGCAAGATAGTAAAGAGATTCCAATATATGCTGTTACTGCTAATTTACTTCCCTCAGCGAAAATGAAAGCAACTGAATGTGAGATGAATGGATATGTTGACAAACCGGTAAATTATGCAGCATTGTTAGAGATGATCCATAGCGTGTTGGGCGTATAAATTTACTCACACTTCACACATCCAAAGATGCTGTCGGATTATATATTGCTTACGATATCAAGGAATATTGAGGATTTGGAGGACAAATAAAAAGTGAGAAAAACTGGACCATTACGTGTGATTATTGATGTCAAAGGAATGGCAGAGGTGGATGAGGAAGATCTGAAGCAGCAAATTGTCGTACTGCAGGAACATTTTCTCTTTAATACGTTAAATGCGATCAAAGGGGCTGCGATATTAGAGAAGGTATTGCTGCCGGAGCTGCTGGATGGTTTTTCGGACTGCCTGCGTTATCAGTTTCAATGTTTTCGCGTCAATAAAACAGTATCTTTTCGTGAGGAAAGAAAGTTCATGCGAACGTATTTGTCCATGGAAAACTATCGGTTTCAGGGGATGACGATACTGTGGGATGTTGGTGCCTGCAATCTGAAAGTGCCGCCGATGGGGATTGCATTATATGCGTCGCGTGCTGTCAATGAGTGTATGTCGACCAGAAGACGTCAAATTGAAATTCTTGGTGGGGTTTGTCAAAATAAGTATATTCTTACCATTCGCAATTCGTATGAGGAGTTATCAAAAAAGGAAGCGGACGAAGGTGAGCTGATACGTCAAAAATTGAGAATATGGTGGAGCTTTTCGGTAGAAGGAGATATTAGCTGGGAGATTGAAGGTGATGAAATGGTTGTAACATTTGCATTACCGATAGAGGCGGAAGGTCAGAATACCTAAACATCTCGGATCGATGGATCTTGATTAAAATTTGATGGAAGGAATGTAGGGATGGTATGAAAACGATCATTGTCGATGATGAGATCATGGCGATCAAATTAGTGCGTAACTATTTAGAGCGTGACAAGCGTGTAGAGATTGTCGGAGAGTGTCTTGATGCAGGGGAGGCACTGCAGTGTGTTCGGGAGCGTGCCGTCGAGGCGGCATTCTTAGATATATGTATACATGGTTGTATGGATGGTGTTGAATTGGGTAAAAAGTTAAAGGAACTCAATCCACAGATCGTGTTGATCTATACAACAGGTAATGCACAGTACGTTGACAATGCAATTGATGTAGAAGCGGACTTTTATTTGATGAAGCCATTAAATGCGGCAGAACTCACTTTTGTCGTCAAGAAGGCGAATGAACTTGCTTTACAGAGAAATAAAAGAATCTTTGCAAGAACGTTTGGACATTTTGATCTGTATATTGATGGGAGTCCGGTTATGTTTCGCAGTGCGAAAGCAAAAGAGCTGTTGGCTCTTTTGGTGGATCGAGAAGGAGGTACTGTGACGACAGATCAGATCATTGGAACATTGTGGGAGAACCGTCCGAACGATGAAGCAACGCAGAGCTTATGCAGCAAGATCGGTAAAACATTGATCAATGAATTAAAACAGTATGGTGTAGAGGATATTATCGTGTCAGGAAGAGGCATCAAACGTCTTAATACGGATCTGCTGGAATGCGATTTGTACCGTCTATTACAGCGTGAACAGGATGCGCAGGACGCATTTGCGGGAGATTATATGCTGGAATATAGCTGGGCAGAAGATCGAATGGCGTCATTAAGCCGATTTTTACAAAATTAAATATCCCAACTTCCCATACCTCAAATCCTACACAACCACATATTGCTTATTATGTCGATGGTTTAATTATATTTTGCAGCTGATATATAGTGGGTCCTGCCATCAAAAAACTATAGAAATTGCCTTGCCGCAATTAGTTTTATAGTGATTTCTAAATTTTGTTGTCTCTGATGATTGATTTACATGCCTTTCGGAAACTCGAAGTCCCGGAAGCAAGGTAATCATCATTTTTGAAAGGGACTTTGCGCTCGTCGTTACTTATGTCTCGTATTTCAGAGACATTAAGTAACGTGACGTAGCGCATCGTAGCGAAAGCGTCCCGTCCAAAAATGGATGATACCTTGCTAAACCGGGACATCTCAGACAATCCTTCAGGCATGTATTCATCAGAGACTTAACAAAATAGGAAATCAACTAAAAACTCTGCGTTCTTCGGCAATTGTCTTAGTTTTTTTGATAGCAGGATAATTTATGTTATCGGCTGCAAAATAGCTATTATTTTATCGACATAATAAGCAATATGTGGTTTTGGAATAACTTTCGGTATGGGAAGTTTGCGTTAAATATACATTTTTTTTCAAAAAAACCCTCTAATTCCATTTCAATTCCATTTGAAATCCATAGTAATGCTAATTCAGGTTCTATAATTAGACATGGAAACTGAAAAAAAGCAATGGGATGTCGATTCTAAACAATTGATAGGGACTAGGAGGACAAAATGAAAGATGATATCCGTGTTATACTGGCAGACAACAACGTACAGGACAGAGAAAGCAAAAAACGATTATTAAATGAACAGGGAATCCAAGTAGTGTACGAAACAGGAGACGGAAAAAAAGCGCTGGAAAACATTAAAAAGTTAAAGCCGGATGTTGTAGTCATGGATATGATCTTACCGGGAGTAGACGGTTTGGAAATATTAGAAGAATGCAGAGAATTTACAGAGTACAAGCCTTTGTTTATCATTGCCACGGCACTTCGACGCGAGGGATTGATCGAACAGGCATTAGCACAGGGAGCAAACTATTATATGATGAAACCGTTATCAGCAACGATGTTGATCAAACGGATCAGACAGATCGCAGCCAGTGTAGGCGAAGGGGAAGAGGGACAAGCTGCAGTACATAACAGCGAAGAAAAGCAGCTTGTATCCGTGCCGGAGTATACGGATACTGTGAAGGAAGATTCAAAGAAAACGATAAGACAGGTTGTGAAACCTACAGAACATTTGATCAAAGATCCGTCGGATAAATACACCGGCAATCTGGAGATTGACATTACGAATATATTGCTGGAGATCGGAATGCCGGCACATATCAAGGGTTACCAATATATTCGTGAAGGCATTATGATGTCTTTTGCAGATCAAAATATGTTGCACTATATTACAAAATTTTTGTATCCAACCATTGCAAAAAAATATCATACTTCTTCCAGTAGTGTAGAACGGACGATCCGTCATGCGATAGAAGTTGCATGGCGCAGAGGGAATATGGAGACATTAGAGCACGTGTTTGGAAATACGATCTCTGCAAATCGCGGCAAACCGACCAACTCAGAATTTATGGCACTTTTGACGGATAAACTGCGTTTAGAGTATCGTATGCGTGAGGCTTGCTGATCGATCCGAATGTGAAAGACACACGATCTGTAAATCCTGCTGAGCGTGTTATGCGGCAGGAAATGGCAGTATAATAGGTACAAACTTGACGGAATAGCGTAAAATAAGGTATAGTAATAGAGTTGTCGTTAATAGATGACTCTATTACTTTTTTGCGTATACACGTATGCACGGGTACGATGACACGACCCTCTGTTTGGTTGGATATACATAGGATAGCTGAGTGCTCGGAGGGGAATTATAGAAGGAGGTACTAGCAAATGAAAACAAATTCAATGATGTCGATAGATGATGCATTAGATGCAAAATTTAATGAACTTGTTGTAAGTTGTATGAAATCAGGAGCGATCGACCTAAACTTATATCAGGAATATGATGTAAAGCGGGGATTGCGTGACAGCAATGGCAAAGGTGTATTGACCGGATTGACTGAAATTTCAGATGTAACAGGATACCGTGTTGTAGATGGTGTCAAGGAGCCGGCTGATGGTATGCTGTACTATCAGGGGTATGATGTCAAAAATTTAGTTGGAGATGGCATTGATAAACGATTTGCCTTTGAGGAAACAACATATTTGCTATTGTTCGGTTATCTGCCTAATAAAGAGCAATTGGAAGTTTTCCATGGGATCATTGCGGGCTTGCAAGAACTGTCCGGACAATTTGTGCGTGATGTTATTATGAAGGCGCCAAGTGCAAATCTGATGAACGGATTGCAAAAAAGTGTCTTGACTTTGTACTCTTACGATGCTAATCCGGATGATATTTCGGTATCCAACGTACTTCGTCAGTCATTGCAGTTAATTGCGAAACTGCCATTGATCGCAGTTTACAATTACCATGCATACAGACATTTTCACTTCTTTGACAGTTTGGTGATCAAGCCTGCTAAACCGGAGCTTTCGACGGCAGAAAACATTTTGCAGATGTTACGTCCAAATGGAAAGTATACTCCATTAGAAGCACGTGTACTCGATGCTGCTCTTGTGCTTCATGCAGAGCATGGTGGTGGTAATAACTCGACATTTACCAATCACGTAGTAACGTCTTCGGGTACAGATACCTATTCGGCAGTCGCAGCATCCATTGCATCTTTGAAAGGACCGCGTCATGGTGGAGCTAATTTGAAAGTGCAGCAGATGTTTGCAGATCTTCATGAGCATGTTACGGATCTGGAAGATGACGATCAGATTCAGGAATATTTGCAGGCAGTACTTCGTGGAGATGCTTTTGATCATTCCGGTCTGATCTATGGTATGGGGCATGCGGTTTACACGTTGTCCGATCCGCGAGAGGTGATCCTGAAGGATTATGCACAGAAATTAGCCGAAAGTAAAGGAATGCTCAAAGAGTACAGTCTTTATGATAGAGTAGAACGCATTGGAACGCAGTTGCTATCTCATAGAAATCATGTGGTCAAACCAATCTGCGCAAATGTGGACTTCTATTCAGGCTTTATTTATACAATGCTTGGTATTCCGGAGGAGTTATTTACACCGATCTTTGCAATTTCTCGTATTGCAGGATGGAGTGCGCATCGTCTGGAAGAACTTGTAAATCGAGGTAAGATCATTCGTCCGGCATACAAATATGTTGGACATCACAGACCGTTTGTTGATGCCAAAGACCGTGGGACAACAGAGGAGTAATCTCTATAGGGATACAGGAAAAAGATAAGAAAGGTATGGTAATTGTATGACAACAGTATCAAGTTCCAGCATTGCTGCAATATTAGTGGCGTTTGCTGCCTATTTGTTATTCATGATCGTGATCGGTGCAATCTGTATGCGCCGCACCAATAGTTCAGAGGATTATTTCCTCGGAGGCAGAGGCTTAAATGCATGGGTCGCAGCACTCTCAGCGCAGGCGTCTGACATGAGCGGATGGCTGCTAATGGGTCTGCCGGGTTCGATTTATGCGTTAGGTACCGGCCAGGCCTGGATCGCCATAGGGTTATTTTTAGGAACCGTTTGTAACTGGCTGCTGATTTCTAAAAGACTTCGCCGCTATACGATCGTAGCAGGTAATTCTATGACACTGCCGGAATTTTTGGAGAATCGTTTTCATGACAAAAAGAAAGTGCTGCTTTCCATCTCATCTGTCGTGATCATTATTTTCTTTTTAGTATATACAGCGTCAGCCCTTGCTTCGGGAGGTAAATTATTTCATACGATCTTTGGTATTGACTATCATATCGCGCTGATCATCGGTGCAGCAGTTATTTTAACTTATACGTTTATGGGTGGATTTTTGGCCGTATGTACGACAGACTTTGTACAGGGAATGCTGATGTTAGTCGGATTGCTGACCGTGCCAATCATTGCTTTTGCATTAGTCAGCGGCAAGTTTGCAGCCAACATTGACCACACACAGGTAGCTGGTGGTTATGATGCATATATGAATCTGTTCATGAACGGCGGCAGACCATATAAATTTGTGGAAATCTTATCGCAGCTTGCATGGGGATTAGGATATTGCGGAATGCCTCATATCCTGATACGTTTCATGGCGGTAAAAGATGAGAAAGAGTTGAAAAAATCCAGCGTGATCGCAATTTCATGGTGCTTTTTATCTTTGGTAGCTGCCTGCTTTATTGGTATTGTCGGAAGAGCTTATCTGGTCGATAATGTACTGACAGGTGGACAGACAGAGAGCGTCTTTATTACAATGATTGAACGCGTGTTCACCAAAAACATAGGAATTCCATTTGTTGGCGGATTGTTCTTGTGTGGCATTTTGGCGGCGATCATGTCAACGGCAGATTCACAGCTGTTGGTTTGTGCATCTTCGGTATCAAAAGATATTTACAAAAGTTTTATCCGTAAAGATGCAGACGATAAACGCATCATGAAAGTGACTCGAATCACAGTCATCGTTGTTGCATTGATCGCGATCGTAATTGCTTGGGATCCGGAGAGTAGTATTATGGGTCTGGTATCCGATGCATGGGCTGGTCTTGGATCGGCTTTTGGACCGGCGATCGTGTTGGCATTATTTTGGAAACGCGCTAATATGCCGGGAACGGTTGTCGGAATTATTACCGGTGGATTGACGGTTCTTATCTGGGACTATATCCCATTGATGGGTGGCAAGACGCTTGCAGTGACGACTGGTATTTATTCTCTGTTAATTGGATTTGTTTTGAGCCTTTTTGTTAATGTGATCGTTAGTCTTGCAACAAAAGCACCGAGTGCTGAAATTGTTGCAGAATTTGAAAAAGTCGATGCATATAGCGAATAAAAATACAAAGCATATTCCATACTAAGGAATGCAATAGATTCTATTTCGTGTCATACGAAATTTCAGAAAGGTATGGTGAATGCTTTGAAAAAGAAAATGTTAGGTTTTGCGGTGGTTACAGTCTTGGCGGCAGCATTGATGGTTGGATGCGGTAATAAATCCAAAAATAATTCTGCTACATCACCTTCTTCCGGTAATGGTGCAACGGATATGCCAAATGAGACAGAACTTCCAGAGAGTACCAATAATGCTGCAGATGATGCGGGAAATGCCGTGGATGATGCTGTAGATGGTGCGGGAAATGCTGTGAAAGATGCCACGGATGGTGTAGAAGATGCTGTAGATGACGCTGTAGATGGTACAGAAGATGCAGTTGATGATCTGACAGGTAATGAAAAAGACAAGACAAATGATCATGCAAATTCTAAAACAGATGATACAAAGAGCAAAAAAAACGATAATAAACGTTAGAATAGACGGCATAACACGATATGATATCGGAATGTCGTAATAGAATTAAAAAAAACGCACAGGATGCTAAAGCATAATGCTTCCTGTGCATTTTTTGTTTCTTTATAGGAAACTTCTCGTGTCTTATAAAGCAAAAAACGCTCCGCGAGGATGCGCATCTCGCGGAGAAGAAGTTAGCTGCAAACAGCACCGCTTGAGCGCGAAAGAGTCGCAAGCGACTCTTTGTTCTGTTGTGTGACGTCGCATCGCGAAGAATGGCTTTAGCGATTCTTGCCCTTTTGAGATGATTCCTCCGTGAGATGGATGCGGTAAAGAACGGCATCGCGATTTTTGTATATAAGATCTTTTTCAGGTTTCATGCCAAGATTTTTTGCAGTATGCAGTGATCGTACATTTTCTTTATCAATGACTGCAACAATATTGTCAATATCCAGAGCATGATAGGCATACTGAAATACTGCACGGCAACATTCCAGTGCATAGCCGTAGCCCCAATGATTACTATCTAACAAATAGGACAACATGATCTCATCCTGTCCGTCAACAACATGGTTCTCAATTCCGCAACGTCCAATGAGCCCACCGGAAGTTTTACTGAATACGCCCCATAATCCGTAGCCGTAGAAATTGTATACATTACGGATATAGGCAGCCTGTTTTGCCATCTCCATTTCTTTATAATCGTCGATGTCATCAATGAATTTGGCAACCTCGGGATCCTTATAAATCGGATATAAATCCGGAATATCCGCAACGGTCAGTTCGCGAATGATCAGACGTCTTGTATTTGCAATGGTTACCGGTATTTTTTGTTTGCGCTGCCAAACATGCAGAAAAAACGAAGGAGTAAGTCCTTCGAAACTTTCCAACAAAACATCGGCACGTGATAGATCCTGCTTGCCGGAATGTGGATTGTCGTATCCGACGCAGGCGATTCCGGCGGCGATCGCCGCTTCGACACCATAAGAGGAGTCTTCAACGACAATGGCTTCCTCTGCGGATACGCCAAGCTTTTTAAGTGCTAGTTGAAATGTGTCGGGAGCAGGCTTTGGATGGGCAACATTTGAACTGGAAACGAGCTGATCAAAATATTTGCGGATGCCTAATGAACTGACAACAGCGTTGATCTCAGCAGGATTAGAGGAGGAGGCAATCGCTAACTTCCAGCCACTGGCAGCAAGCTTCGGAATCAGCTCGCAGATGCCGGGCAGGGAAGGATACCCCTCTTCTTTGTGGATTTCGCGTTTGGCTTGATTTAATTCCGCCAAAAGCTCTTCCGGAGATAAAGAAAGAGAAAAGTCTGAGATAACTTTTTGTGCCATATTTGCAGTGGAACTGCCAATAAACTGTTCATGATAGGACATGTCGGCATCTGCACCATATTTGTGCAGTACTTTCAGTGCTGCTCTGCCATGCTGTGGTTCGCTGTCGATAATGACACCGTCCATATCAAAAATAATCGCTTTTAATGTTCGCATTGTATAGAACACCTCCCCGTAAATTCGCTATTGAACCTTTATTATAGCAGAAAAATCATTGTGCCACAATCTCAGTCATGGTATAATTATAAAGGTGATTTATATATGTGCCCCCGAGGAAATAGAGAAAGGACGAGAGAAGATGGCAGTGATCAGACCGTTTTGTGCAGTGCGCCCGGCAGTAGAATATGCTGATAAAGTAGCCGCATTGCCATATGATGTATATAATCGTGCAGAAGCGAAGAAGGAAGTGGAGAGAGAACCGTTATCCTTTTTGGCGATAGACCGCGCAGAGACACAATTTGAGGATAGTGTATCCGTATATGCACCCGAGGTGTATGCCAAGGCAAAGGAACTGTTTGAGGAACGTATCTCTCAGGGGATTTTTGTAGAGGATAAGCAAAGTGCTTACTATATTTATCAGTTGGAGATGAATGGACGCACTCAGACGGGTATCGCAGCGTGTGCCAGTGTAGACGATTATCTGGATGGCACGATCAAGAAGCATGAAAATACAAGAGAAGAGAAGGAACAGGATCGTATTCGGCATGTAGACACTTTGTCTGCACAGACCGGACCGATCTTTTTGGCATATCGTTCCCAGGCAACGATCAACCAATTGGTGTCTAAGATCATGGAAACGCAGGAACCGTTGTATGATTTTACGGCAGCGGATGGTATTGCACACCGTATGTGGAAAGTGACAGAAGAAGCGGTTACCACATTACAGGAGGCTTTTGCCGGAATACAGGAGATTTATATTGCAGATGGGCATCATCGTGCAGCATCCGCAGTCAAAGTCGGCTTGAAACGCCGTAAAGAACATCCGGATTATGATGGAACAGAAGAGTTTAATTATTTCCTTTCCGTACTATTTCCGGACGATCAGTTAATGATCATGGATTATAACCGCTGTGTGAAAGATTTGCATGGACTTACGAAAGAAGCATTTTTAAAGGCTGTGGAAGAGTGCTTTGATGTTACTGTCTTGGATGGTGCGAAGCATCCGCAGGCAAAGGGACAGATCACCATGTATTTGGAAAATCGCTGGTATTTGCTGCAGGCAAAGCAGGAACTGCTTGCTATCACGGATCCGGTTGCCGCATTGGATGTGTCATTGCTACAGGAATATCTGTTAAAACCGGTGCTTGGTATCGAGGATCCAAGGACAGATGAGCGTATTGATTTCATTGGAGGAATCCGAGGCTTGGAGGAATTGGAACGTCGTGTGAAGACGGACATGACGGTCGCATTTGCGATGTATCCGACTTCGATCGGAGAGCTGTTTGCTGTGGCTGACGCGGGGCTGCTTATGCCGCCGAAGTCGACTTGGTTCGAGCCAAAGCTTCGCAGCGGATTGTTGATGCACCGCATTTGATCCGGCCTAAAATCAATGTTTGCGGCTCGAACAGAGCCATGGAGATTTGCATATGAAAGAATTTTTTTCTATTGAAGGACCGTTTATGCAGTTTTTTGGAAAACTGTGGGATATTATATTATTAAGTGTTGTATTTTGTGTGTGCAGTATTCCGATCATTACGTTTGGGATGAATTGTATTGCACTGTATTATACGGTTGTAAAGGTGGTTCTGCCCGGGGAGAGACATGCTGTGCGGACGTTTTTAAAAATGGTTCCCCGCAATGCAAGACAGGGACTGCCGCTTGGAATATTGTTTGAAATAATTATCGCTGTTTTGACGTATTCGCTTATAGTGATCCTGCATAACGATATGGGAGCACTCGGTGTGTTTTTTGGTGTTGTGTTTGTTATGTTGTTTATGATCGTGTTAGTAGTTATGGCGTATGCATTTCCAATGTCTGCACGTTTTGAAAATACGATCGGAGAAATTGTTGCTAACAGTGCTTTTATGGCATTGGAACACTGGAAAGAGACAACATCTTTGTTGATCCTGCAGGCGGCATTTCTTGTGGGAATGATATTGATCGTGTATATTCCACCGATCATACTGATCTTGCCGGGAGCAATTATGTGGATGCAGGCAAAATTGTTGGAGCCGGTGTTTGACAGCTACTTAAAAGAGGGGGGAGCAAATCATGAAACAGAGACTATATGATCTGATGGATTGGGAAGCCATTGAAGCAATCGTTTATTCGGAAGAGGATCATCCTCAGCGTGTACTTGGACCGCAGAAGGTAAAGGGCGGTATTTTAGTGCAGGTATTTGTGCCGGGAGCAGTTAAGGCAAAGCTTCGTCTTAAAAGTACAGGTAGAAATTATACAATGGATCAGTCAGACGATGCAGGCATGTTTGCAGTTCTTTTGCCGGGAAAGACAATCACAGAATATACGATCATTGCTTCCTATGAAGATGGTTCTAAAGTGGAGTTAGAGGATCCGTATCTATATCAGGATTTATTCGGGGCGAATCACATTGAGCGTTTTGAAAAGGGGATTCACCGGGAAATATATCGTTATATGGGTGCGCATCCGGCTGCAGTACGCGGCTGTATGGATGACACAGACATTCTTTGGGATGTAACGGAAGATGCCGTGAAAGACGATGCAGCACTGTTATATGGAACACACTTTGCGGTGTGGGCACCGAATGCAATGCGTGTCAGTGTTGTTGGGGATTTTAATGGCTGGGATGGCAGAAGACATCCTATGATGCGTCAGGGAGATTCCGGTGTATTTTCGCTTTTTATTCCGGGGATCGGACCGGGTGAATTATATAAATATGAGATTAAATCAGCACCGCAGAAAGTGACGATGAAGACAGATCCATATGGGTTTGCCTGTGAAAAGAGGCCGGCTAATGCCAGCATTGTGACGAATCTGCAGGAGTACCGCTGGAACGATGATAAATGGCTTGCAAAGCGTTCTAAAAGGGATTACACCAAGGAGCCTATGAATATCTATGAAGTTCATTTGGGATCTTGGAAAAGGCAGCAGGGAACTGAAGATGGATTTGTCAATTACCGGGAGCTGGCACGACAGCTTGTGCAGTATGTTCAGGAAATGGGATATACGCATGTGGAGTTACTGCCGGTCATGGAGCATCCATTAGACGAGTCTTGGGGTTATCAGGTGACTTCGTATTATGCACCGACTTCCAGACATGGTTCGCCGCAGGATTTTATGTATTTTATGGATACGATGCATCAGGCCGGGATCGGTGTTATTTTGGACTGGGTACCGGCACATTTTCCAAAAGACGAGAATGGACTGGCGAGGTTTGATGGAACTTGTCTGTATGAGCATGCGGATCCGAGACAGGGAGAGCATCCACATTGGGGGACATTGATCTACAATTATGGAAGACCGGAAGTTGCTAATTTCCTGACGGCCAATGCATTGTTTTGGATCGAGCAGTATCATGCAGATGGAATCCGTATGGACGCTGTAGCATCAATGTTGTATCTGGACTATGGCAAACAGGACGGGGAATGGGTTGCTAATATGTACGGCGGCAATGAGAATCTTGAGGCAATAGCCTTTTTGAGGGATTTAAGCGATGTGATGCATGAGAGAAACAAAGGTGCATTACTGATTGCAGAGGAATCGACGGCATGGCCGAAAGTGACAGAGCCTTCGACAGTTGACGGTTTAGGGTTTGATCTGAAATGGAATATGGGCTGGATGAATGATTTTACAACGTATATGCAGACGGACCCGCTGTTTCGCAAGGGCCGACACGGCATGCTTACGTTTAGTATGATCTATGCATACAGCGAAAAGTTTGTGCTTGTATTCTCACACGATGAAGTGGTGCATCTGAAAGGCTCTATGTTTGCAAAAATGCCTGGTGAGCCGGAAGAAAAATATGCGAATCTTCGCGTGGCGTATGGTTTTATGATGGCACATCCCGGCAAGAAGCTGCTCTTTATGGGGCAGGAGTTTGCACAGGAGACCGAATGGAATGAGAAGCAGGAATTGCCTTGGGAGCAGGCAGAGGAGCCGGATCACAGGGCATTGCAGCAATATGTAAAGGCATTGAATACGTTTTATCAAGAGCATCCGGCTTGGTACGAGACGGATTTTGATGCAGAGGGTTTTGAATGGCTTAGCAGTATGGATGCCGATCACAGTATTATTACCTTTATGCGGTATGATGCGAAGAAAGAGGAGCGGCTTCTGGTGGTGTGTAATTTCACTCCGGTTACGTATGAGAATTTTAAGATTGGAGTTCCTGTTGCCGGAAAATATAAGGAAATTTTTAATAGCGATCAAATTTCCTTTGGTGGAACAGGTTGCATTAACGCAAGGCAAAAGAGTGCGAAGAAGATACCTTGGGATGGCAGGGAGTATTCGCTGACGATTTCCGTGCCGCCGTTAGGAATGAGCGTATATCGCTGTGTGCCGACTGACACGACGACAGCGACCGTTCCGTCGAAACGTGGAAGCGCTAGAACAGGAAAAACAGTAAAAAAGAGGAAATAAATGATGTTGTATGATAAAATGGGAATAGGCATGATGGAACTGCAAAATGCAATGCTTGCAGTGCAGGATAATACAACCGTCAAGGAGCTGACCAAGGTAATGGGGGATGACTCTGTTTCCAATGAAAAAAAGACCAGCTTTTTATTACAGTATTTATTAGATCAGCGAGAGCCGCTGCTTCGCTTCGGTCAGACGTTGCTGATCGCTTTGATCGTGTTTGTGATCGGCCGTAAAATGGTGAAGCTGTTACTTCGTTTTACGGATCGCTGGATGGAGCGGCGCAATGTAGAGGTTAGTGTCCGCAAGTTTGTGATGTCATTAGCCGGCGTTATCTATAATGTACTATTGATCTTTGTGGTTGCAGGTATTCTTGGCGTAGGAACCAGCTCTATTGTGGCTATGGTCGGATCGGCAGGATTGGCGATCGGCCTTGCTCTGCAGGGCAGTTTGGCCAATTTGGCGGGTGGGGTTTTGATCTTACTCCTCAAGCCGTTTCAGGTTGGAGATTATATTATTACGCCACAATCGGAGGGAACCGTACAGAGTATTGATATTTTTTACACACGATTGACGACAACGGATAATCGGGTGATCGTGATACCGAATGGAACGATTTCTAATTCGGATATTACCAATACAACGAAGCAGGATAGGCGTTTGCTTGTTTTGGAGTTCTCTGTCAGTTATGATGCAGATGTTGCATTGATCCGAGATATTTTACTCAAAGAGATGAAACACAGGAGTGACATTTTGGTGAAAGAGCCAATGAGAGTTGTTGTGACCAGATTAAGCCCTGTGAAACTGCGTATGAATGCGAAATGCTGGGTGGAAACATCAAAATACTGGGATGTTTATTATGATATGTTGGAGAGGATCAAAACATTGTTACAGGAACAAAACATCTCCATAGGATAAGAAATTAGCAGAAATAAGAGGTGACGATAATGATCAAGTTTTATCGAACAGATGACCGTAAAATTCATGAGGAGGGTGGAATTGTTCCGGGAGGCTGGATTGATATGGTTAATCCAACAGTAGCAGAGGGTGAGTTGATCGCCAAAAGACTGCAAATTGATATTCAAGATCTGTTGGCTGCTTTGGATGAGGAAGAAAGTTCTCGTGTGGAATTGGAGGATGGATATACGTTAATTCTGGTGGATATTCCAACAATTGAGATTCGTCATGATAAAGAAGCATATACGACAATCCCACTGGGTATTATCTTGACGCAGGATATTATCATCACCATTTGTACAGAGGAAACTCCGGTGCTGCAAGCGTTTGTTAATGGTCGCGTGAAAGAATTCAGTACCAAGAAGAAAATGCGTTTTGTGTATCAGATCCTGTTCCGTGTGGCTGCGTTATATCAGAATGACCTTCGTGTCATTGATAAGAAACGAACCGAGATTGAGGAACGCATTGATGATGATACCGAAGACGTAGATCTGATCGATCTGCATGCATTAGAATCAACATTGGTCTACTTTGCGACATCTTTGCGTGCAAATGGTGTTGTCTTAGATCGCTTGACACGTTATAAGCGATTGGAACAGTATCCGGATGACACGGATCTGTTAGATGATGTCATTGTCGAGAACCGGCAGGCGATCGAAATGACAACGATATATAGAGATATTATCAACGGAACGCGTGAGCTGATGTCCTCTGTGCTTGATAATCGTTTGAATAATGTCATGAAAATACTGACGATTGTAACACTGGTTATGGGTATTCCGACTCTGATCTCAGGAATTTATGGTATGAATGTTTCCAGTAAGTGGATGCCGTTAGCAGATACGCCGCATGGTTTTTCCATTATCTGTCTGCTCATCGTGTTTATTTGTATGATTGCAATGTTCTTATTAAAGAAAAAGAAAATGTTTTAGCCGGTTAGGCTTACATGACAGTAATGTATCAGGCTACGTTACGAGCATTTTCCTATCAATTAATAAAAGGTATGCTCTGTAGAAAAGAGCATACCTTTTTACGTTCTGGAATAGGAAATTGCTGTTGTGTAGCGTGACATCGCCAAGAATTGCCACCCTGTACAATTTATTCTTCAGCGAGATAAGCTTCATATTTGGCGATCACTTCTTTCATAGCCTGTGGTCCCGGAGCACCGATCGTATTACGCTTAGCAACACAGGTTTCCATGCTGATCGCATCATAAATATCTTCTTCGAATACCGGGCTGATCGCCTTATACTCTTCCAAAGACATCTGACCCAGTGAAATATTCTTGTCAATGCAGTACAAAACGAGCTGTCCGACAATGCCGTGTGCATCGCGGAATGGAACACCATGATTTACCAAATAATCCGCTGCGTCAGTCGCATTTGTAAATCCACCCTCAGCGCTTGCACGCATACGGTCTTTGCGGAAGGTGATCGTGTCTAGCATACCATTAAATAATACGATACATCCTTTCGTGGTATCAATGGCATCAAAGACAAATTCCTTATCTTCCTGCATATCTTTGTTGTAGGCCAAAGACAGTCCCTTCATCGTAGTCAACAGAGAGATAAGAGAACCGTATACACGACCTGTCTTACCGCGGACAAGCTCTGCAATGTCCGGATTCTTCTTCTGTGGCATGATACTGCTTCCGGTAGAATAGGAGTCATCAATATCAATGAACTGATATTCGTTCGTGTTCCAAATGATGATCTCTTCGCAGAAACGGCTCAAATGCATCATAATGATAGACATTGCTGCACTAAATTCGATCAGATAATCACGGTCAGATACAGAATCCATACTGTTTAACGTTGGACCGGTAAATCCAAGCAATTCTGCGGTGCGTTCACGATTGAGCGGATAGGTTGTTCCGGCAAGTGCACCGGAGCCGAGAGGGCAGTAATTCATGCGCTTATAAATATCCTGCAGACGGGAACGGTCACGGTAGAACATTTCGAAATAAGCACCCATATGATGTGCTAAGGTGATCGGCTGTGCTTTCTGCAAATGAGTAAAGCCCGGCATGATCGTCTCAATATTTTCCTTCATGATCTTTAACAGGCTTTGCAATAAACCGAACAACAGGTGCTCCATTTCCTTGATCTCTTTGCGGGTATATAATTTCATATCCAAAGCAACCTGATCGTTACGGCTGCGTCCGGTGTGCAGGCGTTTGCCGGCATCGCCAATGCGCTCGATCAAATGTGCCTCCACAAAACTATGAATATCTTCGTGCTCTTCGGTAAAAACAAGTTTGCCATCACGAATATCATCGCGGATCGACTGCAGACCTCCGATGATCGCTTCTTTGTCTTCGTTGGTCAAAATTCCCTGCTCAGCTAACATTGTGACGTGTGCAATGCTGCCTTCAATATCTTCCTCATAAAACTTCTGGTCAAAAGAAAGAGAAGCATTAAAGTTATGTACTAATTGATTGGTTTCTTTCATGAAGCGTCCGCCCCAAAGTTTCATAGTGGTAATCCTCCATTTTATGTAGTAAATTATGCTTTACGGTGAAATGTGCTTTACATAGTTAAATCTGCAGAAACAATGGAAGAAAAACATTCTGCCATCCGGTTACTGCAGATTTAACGGTAATTTTTACGCTTAGTTGTTAAAATTAGTCCTCTGCTTCTGGTGTTGTATCTGAGAACTCAATAAAGTCATCATCAAAATTGTCACCAAAATCATCCGCATCAAAGTCATCCAGATAATCGCGTTCCAGATGGCGGAAAACAGCATAAGCAATAGTTGCAACTGCTGCAACTGCGCCTATGATAGCGAGTGCAATGATGATGCCGTTTTTGTTTTTCTCCTCTAACTCTTTCTTGTGGAGAAGTTCGTTGATCTTTGCTGTATTCATTAATTCTTCGAGCTTATTTGACATAGCGCCACATCCTTTCCCTGATTGGTCAATTGTTATACGAATAGTATAACACATCACACGTGCAATATCTATATTTTTTTAAGTTTCGCAAAGGAAGCCATCATGCGCCTGGTTGAGCCATTATCGAAGTCGACAGTCACTTCGTGATCCCCATTTTTTTCCTTGAGAGCAATTACGGTTCCCTCACCAAATTTTTTGTGTTTGATGCGGTCACCCTCACCGTAGGACAGTGTGCCGGATGTGGTCTTGCCGCTATTTCCTTTGTCAAATATCGAGCTGTCCCGCAGAGAGGATCCTTTGGAGCGATAAATATCTCCAGCCTGGGAAGAGCTTCCGATCCCTTTGCGGATCAATGGATTGCCGGCAAACAGGTCAGCTCCGGAACTGCGTCTGACTGCCTGTTTGGCACTTCGTTCTGCCATAGGATCCCAAGTAGATGACGCATTTGTGCGTACATTTGGAAGTTCGTTCATGCGAACCTGATGATACGACTGCCTGCGGCTTTCAGTAAAGGAATTGCCGCTAAAAGGAGAGGAAGCAGTTCGGGAACTGTCCTGAAAAGCATCTCCATTTTGCTTGAGCAGATACCGCGGGATTTCATTCAGGAATGAAGATGGACGGTTGTATTGCTGCTCACCATTGCGAAAACGGCTTCGTGCACAGCTTAGCGATAATTTCTGTTTGGCGCGGGTAATACCGACATAACATAAGCGGCGCTCTTCCTCCATTTCCTCCGGGTCATCGCCCATGACAGCAGCATATCCCGGGAAAATACCGTCTTCCATGCCGACCAGATATACATAAGGAAATTCCAATCCTTTCGCGCTATGTAATGTCATAAGTAACACCATGTTGTTGTCATCGTCTACCGTGTCAATATCTGCAACAAGAGCAACTTCCTCCAAAAATCCGCTGAGCGTTGGCTCCTCTTCACAGTTTTCCTCATAAGTGACCACTTTATTAATGAACTCTTCGATATTTTCAATACGTCCGTTGGCTTCTTCGGTATCCTCTTCCTCCAGCAGGCGGACATAACCGGTTTCTTCAATGATCTCACGGATCAGATCTTCCAAGCTATACTCGGGAGATGCTAAATGCCGCTTGAATGATTCGATCAGACTGACAAAACTGCCCAGCTTGCCGGCGCTGCGTTTGATGCCGTCAATGTATTCGTAGTTTTGCAAAGCACCGTAAAAACTGGTCTCGTGCGTGAGTGCATAGTCGGCTACCCGGTCGATCGTCGTAAGACCAATGCCGCGCTTCGGCACATTGATGATTCGTTTTACGGAAATATCATCTAAACCGTTTTCCACCGTGCGCAAATATGCCAACAGATCCTTGATCTCACGGCGTTGGTAGAAGTTTACCGCACCGACAATACGATATGGGATATTGGCCGTCACCAGTTTTTCCTCCAGTACACGAGACTGTGCATTCGTACGATACAAAATGGCAAAGTCCTTGTAGTCTGCTTCGCCGGTCTGTACAGCGTAAGAGATACCGTCGGTAACAGCCTCCGCTTCTTCGTATTCATTACCATATTGTGCAAAATAGATCGGATCACCTTTTTCCTGGTCTGTCCAAAGCGCTTTATCCTTACGCATGGAGTTATGACTGATCACAGCGTTTGCCGCATCCAAAATATTTTGGGTGCTTCGATAGTTTTTCTCCAGCTTGATCACTTTAGCGTCAGGATATTCGGTCTCAAAGTTCAGGATATTATATATATTGGCACCACGGAATTTGTAGATAGACTGGTCATCGTCACCGACAACACACAGATTCTGCTCGCGTCTGCCATCTTCTCCGGTAGAGTCAGCCAACAGGCGTACAAGCTCAAATTGAGCTGTGTTAGTATCCTGATACTCATCGACCATAATATAGCGGAAACGGTTTTGGTAATAGTCCAGGATTTCCGGGTTATCCTGCAATAGCTGAATAGTCTTCACGATGAGATCATCGAAATCCAATGCATTTGAGTCGCGAAGACGTTTTTCGTATTCCCGATAAGCTCTGGCATATATTTCTTTGAGATAGTCACCGGCAGCACGGCGTTCATATTCTTCCGGAGTGATCATCTCATCTTTGGCAGATGAGATAGCACCGAGTACACTACGTTCTTTGAACTTTTTGGGGTCTAACTGCAGATATTTCAAAATATCCCGCATTAATGTCCGTTGGTCGTCTGCGTCATAGATCGTGAAACTTCTCGAATAACCGAGAGCTTCAATATGGCGGCGCAGTATGCGCACACATGCGGAGTGGAAGGTGCTGACCCATATGTATTCTGCACCGGAAGTAACAATATTATCAACTCGCTCACGCATTTCTCCGGCAGCTTTATTGGTAAAGGTAATGGCAAGGATGTTCCAAGGGTTGACGCCATATTCCTCGATCAAATAGGCGATACGGTGTGTCAATACACGGGTTTTGCCGGACCCGGCACCTGCTAAGATCAGAAGTGGTCCCTTAAAATGTTTAACTGCTTGCTCCTGCTCAGGATTTAATCCTTCTAATACGTTCATTCGTCACCAAGCCTTTCTTTAGAATCGAATATGATCGCGGTAATTCTTTGCCGCTTCAAAAAAATGCATTAGTCCATCTTTGTCGCCGTCAGCAATCTGTTGTTTGGCAGCGGTCAAAATTTCTATATATTTGTCTAAAAAACTGCATATTTTGTCGGAGTTGGTCAGACAGATATTCTGCCACATTTCCGGGGAAGAGGAAGAGATTCGCGTCGTTGTGTGAAATCCTCCTGCCGCCAGTGTGCCGTAGGTACCGTCTTCATCAAGGGCGGCAACCGCATTGACCAGTGCCGCAGATATTACATGTGGACCGTGGCTGATACCGGCTACTACGGCATCGTGATAATCCGGGTCGAGCAAAATACAGTGTGATCCGATGTCGTGAATGAATTGTTCCATCCATGCAACATATTCCGGTCTGCTCTCTGCAAACGGTGTTAAAATATAGTATTTATCACGGAAAAATGCAGATTCAGAATGTTCATAACCGGTCTTTTCAGAGCCGGTCATTGGGTGCCCGCCTACAAACTGCTCACAGAGACCATGTTCTCTGACTGCAGCAAGAATATCGCTTTTGACACTTCCAACGTCTGTCAGCAGGCAGTCTTTGGAAAGATAAGGAAGCAGCTTGTCCAAATAGGCGATATTTTTGATGACAGGTGCGCATAGAAAAATACAGTCACAGTCAGCAAACTCAGCGAGATCTGTTGTGATCTTGTCTAAAATCCCATCCATTGCAGCCAATTCGAGGCGTGGGTGTGGTTTGGTAATATAGTAATTGTATGCCATAAGTTCACTGTCCGGATACTGCTCGCGCAGTGCATGTGCCACGGAGCCGCCAATTAATCCGAAACCAATAAATCCAAAACGATGCATCGTTGTCATAATAATTTTTACATTCCTTTCAATAGAAACATATGTTTGCGTTCTGTTCTATTTTATATGACGATAGTGAGCGTGTCAACTTGAATTATTGCATAAAAGCAAGTATAATGTTTCTTGTCATGCTCTGTCCTAAAATTTGGATAGCATAGGATGGACTGTCTTGTGATCTGAATGGAAAGACGATACTGCAGACTGAGACAGCAGAGTAAAGAATATACTTGGAAAGGCAAGGAAATTTATGAAGCAACTAAAGAAATATATCGGTGGAGCCGGCGATGTGTTGGGCATAATCGGAAAGACTTTAGGAAGTTATTTAGGAGTTGTTTCCAATATAGCGGGGACGATCATCGGCATTTTTGCGACGGTATTGGTAATTGCCGGCATTGTGGGATTATGCTTGTATGTGAAGTTTTTGCCGATGTTTACCGAAGCCAGAGAGACGGTATTCGACAAGTTAGTCAATATGAGCGAAGATGACTTTGTGATGAAAGAAGATACCGTTGTTTACGACAAAGACGGTAAACTGGTCGGTTCTGTAAACGCAGGAAGATATAAATATGCGGAGATCAAAAGTATTTCTCCATATTTGTATAATGGTTATATCGCTGTGGAAGATAAGCGTTTTAAGACACACGGCGGTGTGGATCTGCTTGCAACGATGCGTGCCGGCGTTGCGTTAGTCAAAAATGGCGGAGACATCAAGCAGGGCGGTAGTACGATCACACAGCAGGTGATCAAAAACAATTTATTGACACAGGAAAAGAGTTATACACGTAAAATGATCGAAATTATGCTGGCACCAACGGTGGAACAAAAGTTCACCAAAGACAAGATCATGGAATTTTACTGTAATAGTAATTATTACGGGAACCGCTGTTATGGTGTAGGGGCAGCGAGTGAATATTATTTTGGAAAATCAGCAGCAGATCTCGAGCCGTATGAGGCAGCAATTCTGATCGGTCTGTCCAATAATCCATCTGCCTATGATCCGGTGAATAAACCGGAAGCGGCATTAAAGAAACGGAATGAAGTACTTAAAAAGATGTACGATGAACAGGTGATCACACAGAAACAGTATGACAGTTCTGTCAAAAAGAAGATCAAGATCCAGCAGTTGACCAAAGACGGTACGAATGAAAGTTATGTGGTAAGTTATGCGATCCACTGTGCTGCGCTGGCTCTGATGGAAAAGGAAGATTTCAAATTCCAGTATACGTTTAAGAACAAAGAGGACTATGAGAGTTACAACGAGAAATACAGCAATCTGTACAGCCAGAAGACCAACGACATCCGTGAGGGTGGATACAAACTGTATACGGCAATTGATATGAAAAAGCAGAAAAAGCTGCAAAAAGCTGTTGATAAGGGACTTGCCTACAGCAAAGAGAAAAACTCGGACAAGACAAAGTATGCACTGCAGGGAGCAGCGGTCTGTGTAGATAACTCCACCAATTATGTTGTGGCGATCGTCGGTGGCCGTGGCACGAAGGATTCCTATAACCGTGCTTATTTATCAGCACGACAGTCCGGTAGTTCGATCAAACCATTGATCGATTATACGCCTGCCTTTGAAACAGGAGCCTATTCACCATCTACTGTTGTAAATGACCAGCCGATTGAAAACGGACCGAAGAATTCCGGTGGCGGTTATCGTGGCAGCCTGCATTTGCGTGAGGCGGTACAGCGTTCGATCAATACGATTGCATGGCAGGTATTAGAAAAGATCACACCGAAATATGGTATGTCTTTCTTAGATAAAATGCATTTTCATAATTTGAGTTATGTGGATAATGACAATTTATCGTTATCGCTCGGCGGATTTACCGAAGGTGTCCGCGTAGTCGATATGGCAAAGGGATTTTCAACACTTGCCAACAACGGAAGCTATAGTGAAAAAACCTGTATTCAAAAAATAGAACATGTATCAGACGGAACGGTATATAAGAGCTCTAATGATACGACACAGGTATATACTGAAGATGCGGCTTGGATGATGACAGATGTATTGAAAGGTGTTTTGAATGAGCCGTATGGTACCGGACGTTCTCTCAAATTAGACAATGGTCAGATCGCAGCCGGCAAGACCGGAACGACCAACTCCAGCAAAGACGTATGGTTCTGTGGATATACCAAATATTATACAACTGTAGTATGGGCCGGCTATGACACGCCGAGAGCTATGCCGGGCGTATATGGCGCATCTGTTCCGGGAGGTATTTGGAAGAACTTCATGAATCAGATCCATAAAAATAAGAAGCCACAGGATTTTACGGCACCATCGGGTATTTGTCTTGCAAAGTATGACGGCAAGGGAAATATGATCAAAGGAACAGAAAGCACGGATCTGAAGCGTACATCGGGCAGAGACTTCTTCTCGATAACGATCCTGAAAGCAAAGGCAGCGTATGCGGACAACCTGGAAGAGGCATCCTATGAGAAAAAAGTTCGTCGTAAGCTGGAAACATTTGAAAAGCTGACAATTCAGAGTATGGCAGATTACTATACGTTAGAAATCAGTTATCAGGAGCTTCGCGATATGATCTCTTCAATTGAGGATGATGATATCCGCAAATCATATGCGACGCGTGCGAAGAACAAATATGATTCGCTGAAAGACGAGACTGTAAAGTGGAAAGATGTTGTGAAAGCATATGAAGAGCAGCAGAAGGAGTCTAATGCAGAACTGGCCCGTGAAAAGAAAACGGCGTCAAAGAATGCAAGAAATAAACAGCTTCGCAAAACCAGGGTTGCGCTTGCTAATACAAGATTGAAGGCATTACGTGGCTATGATTATCAGCCGGACAACATGGTGACCCTGTTAGAAAAAGCCAAGAGTGCGGTAGAGGCATGCAGGGGATATTCAGAATATGCAAGCTTAAACAGCAAATACCAGACTTACCGTACCGAATTATATATGTTGCCAACGAAAGCGGAATATGATGCACAGAATAATCACCATACTCCGGGAACCACAAGTATACCACAAGCGACAGCAACACCAATGCCGACAGTAACGGCTCAGGCTGGTGCACAGTAGAAATTGGAAATCGGAAGAAAAGAGGACATATATGGCAGAAGATAGAAGAGAGCAGGAATTGCGCGCGGCGGCAAAACAGCTTGCCGGGGTACAGAGACAACATCGGCCGGATCAGACAGCAGCCGCACGATCACAGGCGGGCCAGAAAGCACAGCCACAGAGAGCAGCGCAGCAGGCGACAGCCCAGACAGCAGCCGCACGATCACAGGCGGGCCAGAAAGCACAGCCACAGAGAGCAGCACAGCAAGCGACAACTCAGACAGCAAATTCCAACGGTAGCGGAAAGGCTCTGTCCGGGCAGCAGATACAGCAGATGCGGACGACAAATACACCTGCGAAAGAATCCATGTCACAGACAAAGCAGATCCAACATCAGTTGGAACAAGAAGTCGCAGATATTATGGATGCAGAATCCTTTGCGGATCTCGTCTTTATTGATCCGGATCCGTTGCCGGAAACGTCCAAGAAGGAAGAAGGTCGTACCGGTTTCTTTGCAAAGAGAAACAAAGAGACAGATGCAGCCACAAAAGCACAGACACCACAGGAAAAAGATAAGGAGACAGTCGTTTCTGCAGGGCATACCGGATATAAGGAGACAGCTGTAGACAAGACGACGGAACAGGCGCAAGAATCGGATAAACAGGAAGAACAGATCGAGAAACTTCAGAAATGGGGCAGGATCGGTCAGTGGTTTCAGACTTTTTGCTGGATGCATATTCCGATTTTTGGATTCTGGTATATGGTTGTACTGGCTGTTCGTAAGCGGACGCCGGAAGAAAAGAAAACCTTCGCCCGAGCCTATGTATTGTACCGAGTGCTTGTGATGCTGTTGGCGCTTACCATTTTGTATGTGTTCTATCGAATGGGACTGAGTTTCGTAGAACAGATCCTTGCCTACATTGATATGCACTCCTAAAAATTGCTATAGTTTTTTGGAAGGCAGGATAATTTACTTTACAATATATTTTAAGTAGCAGACGTTTATTGAGAAAAAACATCAATAAGCGTCTGTACTTTTTTATAGAAAACCGTTATTCTATAGTATGGTTAGTATAAACTAACCAGCTTGAGTCTTACCGGTCATACAATATGAAGAGGTCATAAGCAATATATGATCTCGGTATATCAGGGAGGTTTTGCGTGACTGGTGCTGTATAGAAGAAAGGTATGGTAAACGAATATGTTTTTGGAAATTCATGATCTGAGAAAGGGATTTGGCGAGGGAGAAAATCGAACAGAGGTATTAAAAGGGATTTCTTTTGAAGTAGAGCGTGGAGAAATCTGTGTACTGCTCGGACCCTCCGGATCTGGAAAGTCCACTTTGCTCAATATTATAGGCGGGATCGATAATGCGGATGCAGGATATGTTGCTATTGACGGAGAGCGAACTGCAGACATGTCCGAGAAAGTATTGACATCATATCGGCGTAAACACTTGGGCTATGTGTTCCAAATGTATAATCTGATCCCGAATCTGAATGTCAAGGAAAATATAGAAGTGGGAGCTTATTTGAGTGACTCGCCGTTAGATATTGATGATCTTTTAAGGACATTGGGGTTGTATGAGCATCGTCATAAAGTGCCAAATCAGCTTTCCGGTGGTCAGCAGCAGAGAACGGCAATTGGCCGAGCAATTGTGAAAAACCCGGATATCCTTCTTTGTGATGAGCCGACAGGTGCCCTTGATTATAAAACGTCTAAGGAAATCCTCAAATTATTAGAGGACGTCAATCAGAAATACGGCAATACGATCATTATGGTTACTCATAACGATGCAATCAAGCAGATGGCAGACCGTGTGATCCGTTTTAAAGATGGGCAGATCCGCAAGGATTATCATAACGAAATAAAGATTCCGGCAGAAGAGCTTGATTGGTAAGAGAGGTGGGACGAGATGAAAAATCCATTAAACAGGCGTTTGCCAAGGGAGTTTAAAGGAGAAATGGGAAAATATATGGTAATTTTCCTGTTTATGATAATGACGATTGGATTCACATCCGGGTACTTTGTGGCAAACAGCAGTATGCTGCAGGCAAGTGACGAAAGTTATGACAAATATAATATTGAAGATGGACATTTTGTTGTAAAGGATGAGATCTCAGCATCTTTACAGCGCAAATTGGAACAGGAAGATGTCAAAATATACAAGGATTTCTATAAGGAAGAAGCTGTCGATACGGATAATGATGGGAAGAGTGACGGATCGATCCGCGTGTTTGCAGAGCGGGAGAAGGTCAATCTTATCTGCGTGATGAAGGGAAGTATGCCAAAGGGTAAGGCTGAGATCGCTGTAGACCGCATGTATGCAGATAATAATGATATTGCCGTTGGAGACACGATCTGCATTGGTAACAGTAAAAAGAAAGTAAGCGGCTATGTTGCCTTGTCGGATTATAGTGCTCTTTTTTCGGATAACAGTGATATGATGTTTGACGCGACCAAGTTTGGTGTGGCGGTTATGACAAAGCAAGGCTATGATTCTCTCGCCAAAGAGCATGAAAATTATCAGTATGACTGGAAATATAATACGGCACCAAAAGATAAGAAACAGGAGCTGAAACAGTCGGAAGATTTTATTAATGCATTGGCCGAAAAAACATTTCAGGCAGGTGTTACGATTTCCTTAGCATTACCGGCATACGCTAATCAGGCGATTCATTTTGCAAGTGATGATATCGGTGGTGATATGGGAATGATGATCGCGTTATTGTATATACTGATCGCTATTATGGCGTTCGTCTTTTCGGTAACGATCCGTCATACGATCACACGGGAGTCCGCAGTCATCGGTACATTACGCGCCTCCGGATACACCAAAGGAGAACTGATGCGTCATTACTTAGCGGTTCCGATGACTGTCACGTTTCTTGCCTGTGCACTTGGAAATGTACTTGGATACACGTATTTTAAGGGCATAGTAGCAGATATGTATTACGGCAGTTACAGTCTGCCGACTTATGTGACGATTTGGAATGCAAAGGCGTTCGTTATCACGACAGTGGTTCCGCTGATCATTATGCTGATCGTGAACGTGCTGTCACTGCAGAATAAATTGCAATTATCTCCGTTGCGTTTCCTGCGCCGAGACCTTGACCGCAAAAAGAAAAAGAAAGCGATGCGTTTGCCGAAGTGGTCGTTTTTTAACCGTTTCCGTATTCGCGTGATCACACAAAACCGTTCCAGTTACATTACGTTGTTTGCCGGAATGTTATTTGCCAGTCTTCTGCTGTTGTTTGGTATGATGATGATTCCACTATTGTCTCATTACAAAAATGAAGTGGTAAACGGAATGCTTGCGGATTATCAATATGTTTTGAAAGCGCCCGTACGGACTTCAGATGATCAGGCAGAAAAATATTGCATGACCTCTCTGATATATAAAGGTTCCAAAGATGAGTCGATCAGCATTATGGGATTAGAACAAAACAGCAAATACTTTAAGCATAGACTGCCCGAAGATGGAGTTATGATCTCGGATAGTTTTGCAGAAAAATACGGTGTGAAAAAGGGAGACACTTTACAATTGCAGGATGAATATTCCGGTAAAAAGTATCGTTTCCGTGTAAAGGAAACCGTTGCCTACGCAGCGGGTCTGTCCGTATTTATGGATATTGACAAGTACCGTGATACGTTTGATGAAGAAGTGGATATGATGCAGCTTGCGATGAGTTATCCGGAAGTGCTGTTGGCGCAGCTTTCCACACCGGAAGAAAGTAAATATTTTACCGGGTATTTGTCGAATCGCAAATTGACGGATATTGACGAAAAATATGTGGATAGCTGCATTACTGTTGACGATATGACAAAGTTATCCAGACAGTTGGATGTTTCCATGGGATCTATGTTTCAAATGATCAATGTGTTTGCGGTGCTATTGGCTGTACTCCTGATCTATCTGCTCACCAAATTGATCTTGGAACGGAATACTACGTCCATTTCGATGGTTAAAATTCTCGGTTATGAAAATAAGGAGATCGCAAGGCTGTACCTGTTAGCGACCAGCTGGGTCGTAGCTCTCAGTACTCTGGTTGGTTTTGCCATAGCAACGTTATTTATGACCGTGATCTATAAAGCAATCATGATGGAATTTAACGGCTGGCTTACCTTATATTATTCACCGGATATTTATCCGAAAATGTTTGTTATGATCATGGTTTCTTATGCAGTTGTTGCAGCGACACAATATCATAAGATACAGAAGATCCCAATGGACGAAGCGTTGAAAAATGTCGAATAAAATGGATTATTTGCAACGGGTTGTTGACTTTATCCTTGTCACAGAGTATCCTAATGAAATAGATGATCATTAATACATGGATCAATAAAGGAGGACACTCAGTGCAAGAATTTGATATTAATATTTTTGCCAACAGCAGTCAGGCTTTCTGCATTGTCCGTGTTGATCTGGATGAAGGTGGAAAGCCTTTCTCATATACTCCGGTATTTTTCAATCAAGCTTTGATGAATCTGGTTCGTGTTGAAGAGGGACGAACAATAGAAGAACAGTGTCCTATGCTATTTCAAAATATGAATCCGCGGTGGCTGCGTATATTTTATAATGCAGCGTATGAAAATCATAAAAGTGAGATAGAGGATATTTCAGAAGAATATGGCAGATATATTCGTGTGCAATGTTTTTCTGCAGGCCTTGGATACTGTGCCTGCATCGTCAATGATATTTCCAAGCAGATGTTGACAGAACGTTTCAAAAGTGAATTATATGCGAATATTTCCCACGAAATCAGGACGCCTATGAATGCAATAGCGGGGATGTTATCTCTTATGTATATTCATTTGGAGGAGCCGGATAAACTGGAACAATATCTGGAAAAGATTGCAGACTACGGCGATGACTTATTGAATATATTGGACAAAGTATTGGATATGAGCCAGATCGAACTCGGCAAAGTAACATTGGCAGATCAATTGTTTGATATGACAGAAATGATAGAATATGTTGCTGCACAATTACAGCCGGAAAGTACGGCGAAACGACAGCAGGTCAAGATCATAAGTGACGGACTGGTACATAAAAAAGTTGTTGGTGACAGGGGAAGAATACAGCAGATATTGCAGTATCTGATGGAGAATAGCGTGAAATTCACCCCGGAGCAGGGAATGATCACTGTTACCCTGACAGAACGTGCTGCACAGGATGGGAAATCCTGTTACGTTATGGAAGTAAAGGATAACGGAATGGGGATAGAGCCTGAATTTATGGAATATCTGTACGAACCGTTCTGCCGCTCGGAACGTGTGAAAAAGGCGCATATTCCGGGATGTGGTCTAGGATTAAAAATCGTGAATAGTATAGTAAAAATGATGCGGGGCAGTATTGATGTAGAAACGGACATTCAGCATGGTACGAGTGTAACCGTCATGATCGAGCTGCCGTATATGGATGAATAGAGATGGAAAATTTGGATGCAGGAGACAGACAGATTGCGATGTATTTGCGCATTTCTAAACAGGATCGAACCGGTTCCAAAGAAGGCAGTATTGAGCATCAGAAAAAAATGATCTTAAATTGGCTGCATGACCAACAATTTCTACAGGAAGAGGAAAATGTTCCACAAAAAAGTTATTTGACAGATAATAAATGCAATCCAACGAATAAATATACGATAATTGAATATAAAGACGAGGGGTACAGTGGAATGACACAACGACGGCCCGCATATGAAAGGTTGTTGGCAGCAGTGTTGATGGGACGTGTGAAAGTGCTAGTGGTCAAGGATTTTTCTCGTTTATCCAGAGAATATTTAGTATTGGCAAGACTGCGTGAACAGGTAATGCCGGAATATCAGGTACGGTTGGTTTCATTAGGAGACGGATATGATAGTGATGACTATAAGTCCGCCGGATTTTGTGGAGGACTGGACATTTCCTTTCGAGAACTGTTTTATGAATATTATTGTCATGATATTTCCAGGAAAGTAAAAGGTGCACTTTGGGCTAAAAACGAGAGAGGGGATTATGTGTCCGCTAAAGTGCCATATGGATATCGAAAAGTAAACGGAATCTTAAAAATACAACCGGAGGAAGCAAAAGTCCTTCGGTTTTTATTTGAGCAGATCGCGGAGGGAATGACTTACAAAAATGCGGGGAAAATAGTAGGTATGGAGGCTGCAAGAGTATGGTATCTTGTGCATAATCCGGTTTACACCGGTTGTCATGTATGGCATCGTTATGAAAATCATATTGACCAGATCCGACGCACGGTCGTTGTGCCAAAAGAACAGTATTGTGTCCGTAAAAACGGACATGAGCCGATCGTATCCGAAGAATTGTTTCATGCAGTTGCCGGGCGTCAGTATTCCACAACGTCAAAGAAACGTCATATCTTCCATGGAATTACGAAATGCGGTCATTGTCAACGGGCTCTAGTGCGCAGACGGAGACATCCCGAAATGCTTTGCTGTCGTCATTGCGGTGAGGGAGAAAGCGAGCGAATCGATATTCAAACCCTATTACAACTATGTGGAGAGCAGTTATGTAAAGAATATAAAGATGATCCGGATTTTTGCGGTTGGGCTCGTATGATCTTGGGGGTCGGAACGGAGGCAGACGCGTTATCACACGCACCGGGGACCGATGGGACTATGTGGGAGAGGGAAGAACTGCGGAGAATTCTCTTAGAGGAAATGATCCAGAAGATTGAAGTGTGGCAGGACAAAAAAGTGTGCATTTATTGGAATTTCTGCTACAATAAACAAGAATGAGAAATGGAACGGAGGTGCTTGGTATGGCGGCAAAACGAACGTATATTGCAATTGATCTTAAGTCCTTTTATGCATCTGTGGAATGTGTCGAGAGAGGACTAAATCCATTGACTACCAATCTTGTTGTGGCTGACAAGAGCCGTACAGAGAAGACAATCTGTCTTGCGGTGTCACCGCCATTAAAAGCACATGGCATTTCCGGCAGAGCCAGATTATTTGAAGTGGTGCAGCGCGTCAAAGAGGTGAATGCCTTGCGCAGAAGGCAGGCACCGGGTCATAAGTTTACCGGGAAATCTGCACAGGCAGAGGAACTTCGTGAGTCACCGGAATTAGAACTGGATTACATTGTGGCGCCTCCGCGAATGGCATATTATTTAGAATACAGTACCAAAATTTATCAGATATATTTAAAATATGTAGCCCCGGAAGATATACATGTATATTCCATTGATGAAGTTTTTATGGATGTAACACATTATTTGAAAACGTATCAAAAGACACCGAGACAGCTTGCACAGCAAATGATCCAAGATGTATTGGAGAACACCGGGATTACAGCAACGGCAGGGATTGGAACGAATATGTATCTGTGCAAGATCGCAATGGATATTTTGGCAAAACATATCATTCCGGATGAGAATGGGGTGCGGATCGCCAGTCTGGATGAAATCTCGTATCGTAAGTTGTTGTGGTCGCATCAGCCGATCACGGATTTTTGGCGCGTCGGCACCGGTTATGCGAAGAAACTGGCTGCGGAAGGCCTGTATACGATGGGAGATATTGCGAGGTGTTCATTAGGCAAGGGGACAGACTATTATAACGAAGATTTATTATACAAAATGTTTGGAGTCAATGCAGAGCTGTTGATCGATCATGCGTGGGGATATGAACCGTGTACGATCGCACAGGTAAAGGCGTATAAGCCATCGACGAACAGTATCAGTTCGGGACAGGTTTTGCAGGAACCGTATGATTTTGACAAGGCAAAGCTAGTGGTGCGGGAGATGACGGATCTGCTCGTGCTGGAGCTTGTAGATAAGCGTCTGGTGACCGATCAGATGGTATTAACGATAGGATATGATATTGATAATCTGCGTGATCAGAAGATAAAGTACGGCGGTAGTGTGACAACAGATCGATATGGACGCAAAGTGCCCAAACATGCTCATGGCACTGTTAATCTGCCGCAGAAGACTTCTTCAACCCGGGAGATCATGGAGGCTGTGAGCGGTCTGTATGACCGGATCGTAGATCCGAAGCTGCTGGTTCGTCGTATTACGGTCGTTGCAGCAAAGGTAATTGATGAGGCAGATATCCCCAAACAGGAATGCATACAGATGAGTTTGTTTGAGGATTATGAGGCGCAGGAAGTCAAACAGCAGCAGGACTCAGAAGCCAGACAAAAAGAGCGTAATATGCAGGAAGCATTGCTTAAGATCAAGAAGAAATATGGCAAGAATGCAGTATTGCGTGGAATGAATTTTGAGGAGGGGGCAACGGCAAAGGACCGAAACCGCCAGATTGGAGGACATCGTGCTTGACCTTTTAGCACAAAATGAATTTTCGCAGGAATTTGCAGCGACGATCGAAGAGCAGGTTATGCAAAAATATGGCGATATTTTGTATCAAGAGCATCCGGTATCTGCCAATCATCTGCCAATGTCGGTCGACAACCGTGCTGCACAGTTTTCGCCGTTTGCCGCATTGACCGGACATGAAGAGGCGATACAGGAAACAGCGCGGCTGACAGACAGACGGCACGAAATGGATGAGGAGAGCACCAGACTGCTCAATGAGCGGTATCACGAGCTGTTAGAACGCTTTGCAGAGCAGCCGTGGATCTCGCTAACGTATTTTGTCCCGGATGACAGAAAAGAAGGCGGCAAATATGTAACCGTACAGAGCACCGTAAAAAAGATAAAAGAATATGAACGACAGCTTGTGCTGGCGGATGAACGCATTATATCGATGTCTGATATTGTTTCAATGCAGTTTTTAGATCGTCCCTAGCGATGCCAACGCACATAAGGTAAGGTAAAAGGAGGAATGGGTTATGCAGACTGTTATCGTACGTTATGAAGGGGCATTGGCGCAAAGCGTAGAACGGGAGATCCCGGGGGCTACAACTGTAGAACTATTTAATGAATATGGCGTGGTTACGATCCCGGATGGACAGCTTGAGACATTACGCGCCCTTCCTGAGGTAGAATATATCGAGCTGCCAAAACGTCTTTATTTTGATCTGGAGCGGGGAAGGAGTGTTTCCTGTCTGTCATCGGCGACATTGCCGGGTCAAAATGTGGAGGGATTGCAGGGAAAAGGTGTGCTGGTCGGTATTATTGATTCAGGAATTGATTATAGCCATCCGGATTTTATTCGTGACGATGGAACGAGCCGGATTGCATTTTGCTGGGATCAATCCGGGGAGCAGGAAGGGCGCGCCCCGGAAGGATTTTCGATCGGAGTAGAATATACAGCCGAGGACTTTGATAAAGCATTGCGGATGCCAGAAGAAAGCCGACGGGAGATCGTGGCTGTTGATGATCGTACACTGGGACATGGAACAGCAGTGGCAGGTGTGGCGGCGGGCAATGGAAGAGGATCTGTCAGTCGGCGGAATCGCGGCATAGCTACAGAAAGTGATTTGATCATCGTAAAACTGGCCGGAAGGGATGATGGATTTCCGAGAACGACAGAAGTGATGGAGGGCTTAGATTATGTTTTGCGTAAGGCGATCAGACTGCAGCAGCCGATCGCAGTCAACTTAAGTTTTGGCAATAATTATGGCCCTCATGACGGTCAGTCTTTGTTTGAAAATTATATTTCTGAATTGAATGGTGTTTGGAAAAATATGATCGTTGTGGCAGCAGGTAATGAGGGAAATGCAAGGCACCACACACAGGTGACGCTGCCCAAGGGGGATTTCCGGATATACGGAAATGGCGGGTTCGATGGTTCAAGAATAAATTCAGATAATTCTACAGAAGTAGAATTTGCTTTAGCAGAAGGAGAGAGAGCACTTACGATTCAATTGTGGAAATCCTATGTCGATCGTTTGGAATTATATGTGGTTTCACCATCCGGGGAGCGGTTCCGGATGCCGGAGGAAGGTACCGGTGTGCGGTATATGTTAGGTGGTGGCAGTACATTATCTATTGTACATGGCACGCCGACACCGTATACGATTTCACAGGAAATATATATGGAATGGACTGCCGGGGAGGGAGTTACCCTGCCTGCCGGTATATGGAGCATTGCTCTGTATCCGAGAGAGATTCGAGAGGGAGTATGTAATTTGTGGATGTCCGGGATAGAGGCAAGCGGCAGTCAGACCGGATTTTTAATGCCAGTCACGAATACCACGTTGACAATTCCTGCAACAGCAGATCGTATTGTTTCTGTGGGGGCGTATCAGGCAGATACGATGGCAGTTGCCCCATTTTCGGGGAGAGGATTTACAGCTTCCGGGCAGGCTGCACCGACACTTGTAGCCCCGGGTGTAAATATCCTGACGGCTGCTCCCGGCGGGGGATATGCAAGACGCACGGGTACGTCGATTGCCGCCCCATTTGTGACAGGCGCAGCGGCATTATTAATGGAGTGGGGAATTGTTCGTGGCAATGATGTGGAATTGTATGGCGAAAAGGGAAAGGCTTATCTGATGCGCGGTGCCAAACCGCTGCCGGGGATCACGGATTATCCGGATGTGGCAGCAGGATATGGCCGACTCTGTGTAGAGCAGAGTATACCCAAGTGATGAAAGTATATTTTGGGTGAAGAGAAGATGCTGATTACATTTTAATCTTGACAAACTATCAATTAGTATATATACTATCAATTGATAGTATATGCGTTGGGGGTGATTAGTATATTTCTTAGCTATCAATCGAAAAAAAGAGAAGTAGCTGCTTTTCTAGATGAACTGCATCAGTTACTTGAGAGCGATGACTTTGACATAAATATGGATTTAATCCTTATTCGAAAGAAAAAACAAGGGGATGATTGGAAATTTTCGACACCGTATACATTGCTTGATCTTGAGTACAATGCAGAAGATGTTGTTAATCGATTAAAAGAGTTAAAAGTTGAAGAGTATGCAGAAACAAAAATTGATACAGATGATATAAATCCACCAATACTATTTGTGTTTGGAAAAGACATAAATGATAGACTTATTTATGTAAAGTTGAAGATTCGTGATCAGCAGAAACAAATAGTATGTGTGTCATTTCATTATGCAAAGGATAAAATGCAGTATCCATATGCATAATGGAATGTTGAAGGAGGGAAGACAATGGAGAGTAATACATTAATTAGAAAAGTTCATATGTCATGTCCGTTATGTAACAAGGCACATGAAATCGAAGAGAGAAAGAGAACTACGAGTATTATATTAAAAGGCGAGGAAGTAACCTATGAAGAACGGTTCTATTTTTGTGCAAACGCGGATGAGAATGAGAACGAATTTGAAACCGGAGCAATGACAAATGAAAATCTCCTTAATGCAAGGAATGCATACCGGGTTAAGATGGGACTTCTCACTTCCGATGAGATTGTTGCCATTAGAGAAAGCTATGGGCTCTCTCAGGTTGATCTTGCCAAACTGCTTGGATGGGGAGAAGCAACAATATCTCGCTATGAAAGTAAAGGAATTCAAGATGAGGCTTATGACACGATGCTTCGATTAGTAAAAGACAATCCGTTGCAGGCGTTAGAATTTTTGAAAAAGAATTCTGAAAAGTTTTCGGTCATGAAGCGGTTAGACATAAAAGTAAAGATTATAGAAAAACTAGATTCTTATGGCAAGGAATTTCTTACAAGGCAAACATTTGAAGGTGAGTATGCAAATTTTGAAGAGTTATCTGACTCCAATGGGTTTGCAATGCTTAACATTGACAAAATCGAAGCAATGATTTCTTATATTGCAGAAAAAGTAGATAACTTGTTTAAGGTCAAATTGATGAAAATGCTTTGGTATTCAGATGCCGTATCATACATTAAAAATGGATGTGCAATGACCGGTATGGTATATCGACATGAGCCTATGGGGGCACTTCCGGTTGGACATTATAGTTTGATGAATTTAGAAAATATAAATGTTCAAGAAGAAATGAGTTATAATTATGACACGATGCTTCATATATATCCAACTGCGAATATGGATTATTCGGTTTTAACAGATAGCGAAATAAATATATTGGATAAAGTGATCGCAAAGTTTAAGGATTATAAGGCAAAAGATATTATAGAATATATGCACGATGAAAGGGCATACATGGAGACCAAACCCGGAGAAATAATTCCTTTTAGCTTAGCAAAAGAAATAAAAGCCTTTTAATAGGATGAGTAGTAATTATGGGCACTTGCAGATAATGCGAGTGCCTTCGTCTTATACCGTAAAACATTTTGAGAGAATATATCCCTTATCAATCTTTGGTTTTGTAATATAACATGCAATGGCAATAGCCTTCGAAATCAGGATCTGCAATCTGTTCCCGAAATTCTTTGCACATGCATTTGTTATCTTCTGTCATTTCCAGACGACATGGGCAGTAACCATTCTTTTTCTTTAAGCCTTCCTTGATACGAGCAACAACCTCGGCATCTTCATTATATCGAACCATAATTCTACCTTCCCTTCTACCTTCCCGAACTTCTCTTTTCGGAAAAGTCCAAATTCGCATTACTAAATGCAAACCTTACACACAACGTAACTGTAGCCATACCGCATATTGTTTATTATGTACGTAACTCAAACTTCCCATACCTCAAATCCTCCACAACCACATATTGCTTATTATGTCAATAACTATATGATATTTTGCAGCCGCCAAAGAACGGTTTCTGCCATCAGAGAACTATAGTAATTGCCTTGCCGCATTTTGTTTTTACAGTGATTTCTAGATTTTGTTGTCTCTGATGATTATTCTACATGCCCTTCGGAAACTCGAAGTCCCGTAAGCAAGGTAATCATCATTTTTGAAAGGGACTTTGCGCTCGTCGTTACTTATGTCTCGTATTTCAGAGACATTAAGTAACGTGACGTAGCGCATCGTAGCGAAAGCGTCCCGTCCAAAAATGGATGATACCTTGCTAAACCGGGACATCTCAGACAATCCTTCGGGCATGTATTCATCAGAGACTTAACAAAATAAGAAATCACGTAAAAAACGTTGCGTTCTGCGGCAATTATCTTAGTTCTCTGATGACAGAACAATTTACTGTATTGGCTGCAAAATATTTTATTTATTGCCGACATAATAAGCAATATGTGGCTTTGCAATAACTTCCGGTATGGGAAGTTTGAATACTATACAGTATAGTATATAAGAATCTCGTACATATAGTCATTATAAATGTCCGATGAATTTCTTGCAACCGGTCGATCCTTTCAGGAAAATGATTCCCAACAGGGGATTATGGTTGACTTTATGTACGGACACCATTAAAATTTACGTTATATCTATGTCATAATTGTATCAATACATAGATATCCTGTCAGCGAGGTGAGTTGACAGTAAGCAGGGAAAGAATCGCAGAATGGAGGATTATTATGAAACAGTATAAGAATAAGAAAGCCATGGCATTATTGATGGCAGCAGTATTAGCAGGCAGCACGTTGTATAGTGGGGTGGCAGACGCAGCATCCGCGATCAAGCTAAATAAGAAGACAGCGAAGATCGCAGTAGGAAAGTCTGTCACGTTAAAAGTGCGCGGAACGAAGAAGAAGGTAAAATGGAAATCTTCAAAAAAATCTGTTGCAACGGTCAATGCGAAAGGTAAAGTAACCGGCAAAAAGGCTGGGAAAGCAGTGGTGACTGCTAAAGTAAAAGGGAAAACGCTAAAATGTAAAGTGACCGTCACGAAAAAGCAGGCAGCGAAGAAAAACGCGAAGACAGCGGGCAAAAAGAACACAACTTCAGATATTTCTCTTCAAAAGAAGGTGATTTCTATTGTCAATAAAAACCGCAAGAAAAAAGGGCTTGAAGCATTGACAATGGATGAGAAACTTATGAAAGCGGCACAGGACAGAGCAAAGGAACTTACAAAGTCATTTTCGCATACTCGTCCGAATGGCACATCTTGTTTTACGATTTTTGAAAAGTACAAGATAACACCAACGGCCAGCGGGGAAAATATTGCAGCCGGTCAGAGAAGTGCGGCAGCTGTTATGGATTCTTGGATGAATTCTCCGGGGCACAAAGAAAACATCATGAATAACAGGTTTAAGAAGATCGGTGTTGGTCTGGTGATCGTTCCAAACGATATGTATTCTTATTACTGGGTGCAGATGTTCACTGAGTAAGGTGAAATAAGAGAAAAGCAGCTGTTTACTGCCTTGGATGCCAAGGGACAGCGAGCAGCTATTTGCTGACTTGGTCAAAAAAGGGGACAGCATAATGAACTGTATAGATATGATGGAGATTCCGGAGTTAAGGGAAACATTAAACTTACGGGCGGGTGAGGAAGGCCTGATGCATCCGATCCGTTGGATATACTTTGCGGATTGTTTGCAATGTGTAAAGAGTGAGTATCGTATGGAGAGCTATATTCATGGCAGTGAATTTGTCGTGCTAACCAATCGGGATCTTACGGATGATAGCCTTAAATTGAAAGAACTCATTGCAAAAATGCAGGAATATGATATTGCAGCAGTGGGAATTAACGAAGGACAGATTTCGGAAGAATTGGTACAATATTGCGACGAACATCGATTACCATTGTTTGAGCTGCCAATGCGTTTCCCTTTGGTGGATCTGAGTCAGATCATATGCAAGAGGTTAGTGCTGGAAGAAAATAACAAAAATGCAGAGGAACAATTATTCACCTCTATTTTGGACGCAGAGCATTTGAACAAAGAAGATGTTTTTGCGCAGGCAAGATATTTGAATGTGGATCTGTCCGGAGAATTTCGAGTGATCGAATTTGCTTTTTTTAAGGAACGGGATAAAGACGATTCGTTTGCAATCGGACAAGCGATACGTGGGATCATTCGTACAGAGTTTTCACATTATCTGTCTCAAAATATATTGACGCAGTTGCAGGCCGGTACGGTCTTGGCGCTTGTGCCGGCGTATGATGTGAGTGATAAGCTGTTAAAGAAAATTCTCGCAAAGATTGCGCAGCTTACCGAGAAAGACTGTGCGACCAGGCTGGTTGTCGGCGTAGGAAACAGTACAGGATATTTGGAAGATGTTAGGGTGAGCCGAAATGAAGCGGCTACCGCGATTAAACTTGCGAATATGTCCGGACGGGAAGAATCGGTCTTTTTTTATAAAGATCAGGGTATTTACACGATGATATCTAAGATTACGGACAGTCGATTTTTGGATGAGTTTGTTGAAAAAAATATTGGAAAGCTGCTTCGTGCAGATGAAGTTAATCAGGGTAATCTATGCGAGACACTTGAAAAGTATATCAACCATAACTGTAATGCGAAGGATACGGCAGAAGCAATGTATATCCACCGTAACACTTTGAACTATCGTCTGAGGAAGATTCAGGAGATCCTCGGCCGCCAGATCAACGATATTGACACGTGTCTATTACTTAAGCTCGCCTTTATGATAAGAAATTATCGTAATATGCAGAGGTAGTGAGCGGCAATTGTGCACCGTGCACAAAATATTTGGTACAGCAAGTACATTGTATTGCATGCCAAAGTTGTTATAATGTTTGCAGAATAAAAAATAAAGCAATGACAAAGGCGTCAAAAAAGTATTTTACTTTTTTGGCGTCTTTTTGTTTGCAGAACAGGCATCCAAGTGATGATGCGAGGAAGCCTGTGTTTCAAATTTATGGCATAGGAGGACAAACATATGACAACAAAAGATTTATCAAAGGCATTACCGGAAATTGTAACAGAGCAGGTACCGGGACCAAAGTCCAAGGAACTCCTTGATCGTAGAAATGCAGCAATTCCACAGGCGCTTTGTGGAAACACTTATCCAATCTGCATCAAGCAGGGCGCAGGCGCTATGTTTGAAGATTTGGATGGCAACAAGATTCTCGACTGGGTCGGCGGTGTTGGTGTGTTAAATATTGGTTATTCAAATCAGGAAGTAATCGATGCAGTCAAAGCACAGGCAGATAAATATTTCCATACAATTTTTAATGTGTATGTGCATGACGGATATGTAGCACTTGCCGAGAGATTAAATAAGATCATGCCTTGTAAAGGTGATACGATGAAAACCTATTTTGCCAACTCTGGTGCAGAGTGTGACGAGAATGCGATCAAGATCGCCAAGGCATATACAAAGAGAAACGGCGTGATCTGCTTTACCGGTGCATTCCACGGAAGAACCAATCTTACAATGGCACTGACTGCCAAGAAAACCTATGCAGTTGGCATGGGACCTTTCCCATCAAGCATTTACCGTGCACCATATCCTTATTTATACCGTGCACCGAAAGGATACACTGAGGAAGAGGCAATTCAGTATTATATTGATGAGCTGAATAAGATTTTTGATGAGGGTGCACCTGCCAATGAAATTGCATGTATGCTTGTTGAGCCGTTACAGGGTGAGGGCGGATTTATTCCGGCTCCGATCGCTTGGGTCAAAGCAATTCGTAAAATCTGTGATGAGAATGGCATTTTACTGATCGCAGATGAAGTACAGTGCGGTAACTGCAGAACCGGTAAGTATTATGCTTCTGAATATTGGAAGGAGGCTGGTGCAGCACCGGATATTATCGCTACTGCCAAATCATTAGGCGGCGGACTTCCGATTTCTGCAATCACAGCGAGAGCGGAGGTAATGGATGCAGCACCGGCAGGCACGATTGGTGGTACTTTTTGTGGTAACCCACTTGCGTGTGCTTCTGCATTGGCAGTCATGGATATTATGCAGAGAGACGATTATGCAGCTAAGGCAAGACATATTGGTGATGTAGTTATGAACAGATACAATGCATTGAAAGATAAATACGATGTAATTGGTGATGTCAGAGGTCTTGGCGCAATGATCGGCATCGAGTTCGTTACCGATAGAGAGACAAAAGAGCCGGCAACAAAGCTGGTTGCAGACATTGTCAGAAATGCAATGCAGAAAGGTCTGCTGCTGGAAAGCTGTGGATTTGCAAGTAATACAATCCGCTTCTTAGCACCGCTTACAATGACAGATGAGCAGATGGAAAAAGGTCTTGAGATCTTTGAGGAAGCTATTAAAGAAGCAATTGCATAAAGCCGGTTACATAACCTAAACTTGACGAAGATGTCAGGGGACGCACAACAACTGCGCCCTGACATCTTTTTTTGAACAGGGAAATCACATTACAGATGAACAGGTTATCGCGAAAAATGATGACTTACTCGTCTTAAGAAAAAATTGGAGGAAATGTTATGGAGCAGAATTCAAAATTTGATAAGGTAATGGGATCGTGGGACATCCTCGTTATCGCCTTCGGCGCCATGATAGGCTGGGGCTGGGTCATTAACTCAGGCGATTGGATCACAACATCGGGATTTATGGGATCGATCATCGCAATGTTGATTGGTGGTCTGATGGTATTTTTTGTCGGACTTACTTATGCAGAATTGACATCAGCAATGCCGCAGTGTGGTGGCGAGCATGTATTTAGTTATCGTGCGATGGGACCGACAGGATCGTTCGTATGTACGTGGATGATCATATTGGGCTATGTTGCGACAGCAGCCTTTGAGGCAACAGCGCTCCCAACCGTAATTACATACTTATTTCCAAAATTTAATCAGGTATATTTATACACCATCGCTGGCAAAGACATTTATCTTACAACGATTTTGTTAGGTGTAGGTGTTGCAATATTGATCACATTGATCAATATTAAAGGTGCCAAGACAGCAGCTGTTTTGCAGACGATTCTTACGGCGATCATTGCAATTGCCGGAATCCTCTTGGTTGTTGGCTCTGCAATCAATGGCGATAGTGGAAACGTGACCGGTCAGATGTGGCAGGCATCTACCGGTAACACACTGGGAAGTGTATTCAAGGTTGCATGTATGACACCGTTCCTGTTTATTGGTTTTGATGTTATTCCGCAGGCGGCAGAAGAAATTAATGTTCCATACAAAAAGATTGGAAAGATCATGTTATTGTCCATCTTTTTGGCAGTTGCCTGGTATCTGCTTATCATTTTTGCTGTGTGCTATATCATGCCGGGCAGTGCCATTGCAAAGGAGATGGCTTCACAGAATGGGCTTGTTTCTGCCAAAGCGATCGAGATCGCATTTCATACACCACTCATGGGCAAGGTTCTCATTATTGGTGGTCTGTGCGGTATCATTACTTCTTGGAATTCATTCTTGATGGGTGGAAGCCGTGCGCTGTATTCCATGGGTGAGTCGCTGATGATCCCAAAAATGTTTGGTAAACTTGGCAAAAATAAAACACCGGAAGCAGCAATTATTCTTTGCGGAATTGCCTGCTGTATTGCACCATTCTTTGGTAGAGGTGTTCTTGTATGGCTTGTCGATGCTGCATCGTTTGGCTGTGTTATTGCGTATATGTTCGTATCCATTTCGTTTTGCATTTTGCGAAAGACCAAGCCGGACATGGATAGACCGTACAAGGCAAAAGCGGGCAAATTTGTTGGCGTAATGGCAGTTGCCATGGCAGCCTTTATGACGTTGTTGTACATCATTCCGGCATCTTTTTCAGCCGCACTTGTATGGCAGGAATGGATCGTTGTAGGAGCTTGGCTTGCACTTGGTGTGTTCTTTTACTTTTATTCTAAGAGCAAGTACGGTGCCGAATTTGGCCGTGACATTTTTATTGTAAGTGAAACGAGTACCGCAGATGCTGCAGATAAGACAGCAGAACAGCAGACCAAGAAATATACGGGCAAACATTTTGTTGTAACAGTTGGCTGTGAATACGGAAGTGGTGGTCCGGAAATCGCCAAAATGGTTGCCGATCATTTTGGAATAGAGTACTATGATAGAGACTTGGTGGATAAGGTCGTTGAGAGGATTGGTGTTGCCAAAGGATTGGTCGAGGAGGCAGATACCAAGATCGGCGTTCGTTATGGCTTTGATACTTCTTATGGTGTTCGCTATGCGAACTTGTCAAATCGAGTCATTGACGCGCAGTTTCAGGCAATTCGTGACTTCGCGGAGAAATCTTCCTGTGTTATCGTTGGACGAAGCAGTGATTATATTTTGCGGGATAGAGATGACGTCTTAAATGTCTTTGTCTATGCGCCGGAAAAAGCAGAAGTTGCTGCTGTTATGGCGAAAGAGGGGATGAATGAACGAAAAGCAACTGCGAAGTGGGAAGAGGTTGAGAAGGCACAGCACGCTCGTCATGCTTACATTACCGGCAAGAAACGTGGCGATCGTCACACAAGAAATATATTGATCGACAGCAGTCTTCTTGGCTGGGAAAAGACAGCGGAGCTGATCATTGATATTGTCGAGCAGAAATATGTAGCGGCGGAAGATATTGTAGATGCTGCAGTATGAGGCGCAGACAGTGCTAAAATACCTTTTGTATGTAGGCGCAGATAGAAATGGAGGATTACGATGAAAGGATTTTCGATAAAAACAGAAATTGAGGAATTTGACACATTTGCTGAGTTTGCGGCTGATGCCGATTTGGGATCGGATGATCTGGTGTTGTGCGGTGAGCATACATATCAGGATTATATTGCAGAGTTAAACACCGGGGTACAGACATTATTTCGTGAAAAATACAGCAAGGGGGAACCGACCGATGGAGATGTCGACGCAATTCTCAATGCCCTCCGAGACAAAAAATATGATCGGATCATTGCAGTCGGTGGTGGCACAGTAATTGATATTGCGAAAGTGATCGCAGTTGCCGGCCCGGACGATACCGTAGATGATCTGTACGATAATGTGGACACCTTGAAACAAATACATCCACTTATTATCATTCCAACAACCTGCGGAACCGGAAGTGAAGTTACGAATATATCTGTCATCAATCGTGTTAGCAAAGGCGTAAAAATGGGACTTGCCTCGAATGCGATGCTGCCGGACAAAGCAGTATTGATCACAAATCTGCTTACGTCCCTTCCGTACAAGATTTTTGCGACATCTTCGATTGATGCAATGGTACATAGCGTAGAGTCGTTCCTTAGTCCAAACGGGTGCAGCATTTCCAGAGTTTTTTCGACAGAAGCATTAAAGACAATTCTTTTCTGTTGGTCGAAAGCAGTTGCAGCAGGAGGTGGAGTTGCGTGGAAAGAATACGCAGCAGAGTTCTTGAAAGCATCCAACTGGGCAGGCCTTGGGTTTGGATACGCCGGATGTGCTGCAGTGCATGCGTGTGCATATCCACTTGGTTCGGTCTATCATATTCCGCATGGTCAGTCGAACCAGCTTATGTTTGCCTCTGTTATGAAAAAATATAAAGAGATCAAACCGACAGGGCGAATTAATGATCTCGAGGCGGTTATCGCAGAGACTTTGGGCGTAGATCAGACGGAAGCACTAGACAAGTTATATGCGCTGATGGATGATGTGCTGCAGAGCGAGCCATTAAAGAACTTTGGTGTAAAAGAAGAAGATCTTCCGGTATTTGCGAAAGATGTTGCAAATACGCAGCTGCGACTTTTGAAAAACAATTATATTCCATTAAGCGAGGAGCAGTTGCTGGAGATCTATAAAGCGGCTTTTTGATGAGAATCTGTATAGAATGATAAATAATGGAAACACTGATCAAAAATAGAATGTAAGAAAGGTATGGTGATCAGTGTGCTTAAACAATTGCAGATTGAACGTGTTACAGGCAGAGAAATTTTGGATTCTAGAGGGAATCCAACCGTAGAGGCAGAAGTGACTCTGCAGGATGGAACGATAGGACGGGCGGCTGCGCCGAGTGGTGCATCTACCGGAGAATTTGAGGCATTGGAACTTCGGGATGGAGATCATACACGGTATGGTGGGAAAGGTGTGCTGCAGGCGGTTGATAATATTAATCACGTTATCAATGGTATTTTGCGCGGAATGGACGCGTCTGATACGTATGCGGTCGATCAAGTAATGCTGCGTAAAGATGGCACAGCAGACAAATCCATGCTTGGAGCGAATGCGATCTTGGCGGTTTCTATTGCAACGGCAAAAGCAGCCGCACAATCGTTAAAGACGCCACTTTACCGTTTCGTGGGTGGCGTATCCGGTACAAAACTGCCTGTGCCGCTGATGAACATTTTGAACGGTGGTGCGCATGCGGCCAATACAGTAGATGTACAGGAGTTTATGATCATGCCGGTGGGAGCGGACTCATTCCGCGAGGCGCTGCGTTGGAGCGCAGAAGTGTTTCATGCATTGGCTGCCTTATTAAAACGAAAAGGTTTGGCAACCTCTGTTGGTGACGAGGGTGGATTTGCGCCAAATTTGCAGAGTGATGAAGAGGCAATAGAATGTATTCTCGATGCGATCAAAGAGGCAGGGTACGAACCGGAAAACGACTTCCGGATTGCTATTGATGTAGCGGCAAGTGAATGGAAAAGTGATCAAAAGGGGATGTATCTGCTTCCAAAATCCGGGGTGAGATATTCCTCCGAGGAGTTGATCGCGCATTGGAAGTCATTAGTGGAACGATATCCTATCATTTCTATTGAAGATCCACTGGATGAAGAGGATTGGCTTGGCTGGGAGAAATTGACACAGGAACTCGGCGATCGAGTACAGTTGGTGGGGGACGATCTGTTTGTCACTAATACGAAACGGCTTGCAAAGGGAATTGCAGAAGGCTGTGGTAATTCAATCCTAATTAAGCTCAATCAGATCGGAACCTTATCGGAAACGATGGAAGCGATCAAGCTTGCCAAACAGTTTGGTTATACGAGTATTATGTCCCACCGCTCCGGAGAGACAGAGGATACGACGATAGCAGATCTGGCAGTTGCCTTGAATTGCGGACAGATTAAAACCGGTGCACCGAGCCGAAGTGAGCGAGTTGCAAAGTACAACCGGCTTCTCAGGATTGAACAGGAGCTGGGTGGAGCAGCTAGCTATTGTGCACCTTTTTGCGTACGAAATAAAAACAGATCACCTGCATGACAATGGTTAGGAGCCACGACACCGGGTAGGAAATAAATAAAAAGTCTAATGATCTATGGCATGGGAAAATGACATAGATCCATACAATTCTGGTGCCTACCGTGCCAATCACCGAAAGGATCATTGGCACGGTGGAATGCCCCATGCCTCGCAATGCCCCCGGCAGCAGATCCATGATACCGCATAAGAAATATGTGACGGTTGTATATAACATAATATCTATACCGCACTCTATGACATTGGTGCTCTTAGTGTAAATGTGCATTAGTTCCGCACCGAAAAGATAGGATCCACCACCCAAAACGAGAGCAACAATTACCGTCAGTCCTAAGCATTCTAATAACACTTTATCCATTCTCTTAAATTTACGTACACCATAATTTTGGCTTGTAAAACTCATGCAGGCCTGTGTAATGGAATTCACAGATACATACAAAAATCCCAAAATATTATTGGCGGCAGTGTAGCCTGCCATTGCAACAGAACCAAAAGAGTTGACAGAGGACTGAAGCAGAACATTCGAAAAATTAATGATCGTGCTTTGGATTCCGGCTGGAATACCGATTTGGAATATTTGCTTTACATAGCGCGTTTTCATACCTAATTTATTGAAGCGGAGCTGATAACTTCCATCGGAAAGGTATAGACAGCGTAATACCAAAATGCACGATATACATTGAGAAATTACCGTTGCGATAGCAACACCGGCAACACCCAAATGAAACTGAATCACCAAAAGAAGATTTAACACCACATTTGTCGCACCTGAAATAATCAAAAATAATAGAGGGCGTTTGGTATCACCCACCGCTCTTAAAATGGCCGCTCCGTAATTGTATAACATAAAAAATGGCATTCCCATAAAATATATGCGCATATAAAGTGTGGACAGGTTTAATACATTATCCGGAGTGTCCATCAGTTCTAACGCACCTTTGGCAGCAATCACTCCGATAATTCCCATTGCGATTCCGCTGATCAGAGCCAACGTAATGGATGTATGTACGGTTTCTGACATTTCCTTCTCTTGTCCGGTCGCATAAAATCTTGCAGCTAATACACTTGCGCCCAAGGAAATTCCGATAAAAAGATTGACAAATACATTGATCAGCGCAGTCGTTGATCCAACAGCCGCCAGTGCTTCATTGCCCGTAAACTGTCCAACCACGATAATATCTACCGCATTAAATAATAACTGTAAAATTCCTGACAGCATCAACGGAATTGAAAAGGAAACCAGTTTATCCAATATTGAGCCATTACACATATCTATTTCATATTTGCTTGTCTTAGTATTCATGTTCGTTCTACGCTTCTTTCTATTTCTTACTTCAACTTCACACAACCAAAATTGCTATATCGTCACATATTGCTTATTACGTCAAAGAATACGAAGTATTTTGCAGCCACAACATAGTGGTTTCTGCCATCAGTGAACTATAGTAATTGCCTTGCCGCAATTAGTTTTCACAGTGATTTCTAAATTTTGTTGCCTCTGATGAATGATTTACATGCCTTACAGAGAACTCGAAGTCCCGGAAGCAAGGTATTCATCATTTTTGAAAGGGACTTTGCGCTCGTCGTTACTTATGTCTCGTATTTCAGAGACATTAAGTAACGTGACGTAGCGCATCGTAGCGAAAGCGTCCCGTCCAAAAATGGATGATACCTTGCTAAACCGGGACATCTCAGACACTCTTTCAGGCATGTATACATCAGAGACCTAACAAAATAAGAAATCACGTAAAAACTCTGCGTTCTGCGGCAATTATCTTAGTTCTTTGATGGCAGAATAAGTTAGTTTATCGGCTGCAAAATAGTATGTATATTACAGACATAATAAGCAATATGTGACGATGCATTCCCTTTGGATGTGTGAAGTTTGGGTTGTTTATTGGTATAGGGGGATGGGTGTCTGCTTTGCATCCCGATAGTATAGTATACTAGCATTTTGAAAATTACTCAACTTTCCTTTTTACTATAGGGCGAAAGAGTGCTACAATAGGTGTGGCTATTATGCGCAGAAATCATGCGCTATTTACTGGAATGACAGGAGGTATGACGATGAGAAGTTTACTGATAAAAGATACCACCAAGGAAGAAAGAATGGCGATCATTGAAGAATCTGTGGGCGGTGATGCAGGTGGCTGCGATGGATGTTCGGCAGGAATCCTAAAAATGTACGAACCGTATATTGAAGGGGAAATGGAATTGCGAGAATGTAATATGGCGTTTCGTGCACATTATATTTCGGGGAAGGAACATCCGACGAAAAACGGCTGCGGGTATATGTAACGTATGAAAAAGATATCTATTTTTGCAAAAAGAAGCATAATTATAATGCTAGGGATAATTTGGGGATGCATTAGTTTTATCTGGCTTGGATACAGTATCTTAACAGCAGGTAATCTTATGGAAGAACCCGGGTCTATTGATTACGTTGCGGAAGGCGAAGCTATGCGGATATATGGTTTCATAGGATGTGCTTTGTATGTTCTTGCCTTTTGCCCAATATTGTATTCGCTGTATAAACGCAAACAGTCTATTGCTGCATTTTTGTTATCTATGCTTTTTGGGGGCGGCATTTGTGGAGTGTATCTATTTGTACTCCGCTAACGCCAATATAAAGCAAACTTCCGGTATGAGAAGCTTGAGAATATAAATGAAAACAGGAGGAACTTAGAGAATGAAGTTTGAGAAGATTGATAAAAAGGAAGAAGGTAAATTTATTACCCGTTATGATATTACTTATAAGACGGTAGATGATACGACAAAGATATATGAAATGATCAGCCGCAACCGTAATGTTCAAACAAGAGAAGAGCTTCGTGGCAATAAGCCGGATGCAGTTGTGCTGATGGTCACTGATGAGAGTGGGGAGAAAATCGTTTTGAACAAAGAATTCCGTATGGCGGCAGGTACGTGGGTTTATAATTTCCCGGCGGGATTGATCGATCCCGGCGAGGTGCCGGAGCAGAGTGCGAAGCGCGAGTTGTGGGAAGAAACGGGGTTAGAACTATATGAGATCAATGATGAGTTAGGACTCAGCTATAGTGCGGTTGGGTTCAGCAATGAGATGAATGTATGTGTCATCGGAAAAGCACGTGGTGAATTCCGCCAAAGCACATCTAATGTGGAAGAAATTGAAGCAGGATGGTACACCAAAGAAGAAGTACGGAATCTGTTAAAGACAGAACGATTTGCGGCGAGAACACAAGCATACTGTTATCTTTGGGCAAATAAATAACGCCAACTTCCCATGCCCGAAGTTGGCGTATATAGGCAGCTAACTCATAGATACTACGGTGAGAATGTCATCCTGTACGAAAAAGCGGACAGTAACGCCGGCGAACTCAAACGCATAGATGCGTTCCGGATCGTTTTGGTAAGAAGGGCGAGGATCTTGAGCCAGCACTTTTTCCAGAGAAAGAAGCTTTTCGGCAGGCAATACTTGGCCCGCATTGTCCGGAAGTATTACGCGCAGCAAATGAGCTTCTACGCTGTCTGTAAAACCACCCGTAGCCAGCGGTTTACAGTCGGCATACGGAAGATATGGTTTTATATCATAGATCGGGGTGCGGTCCATGAGATCGGCACCCGTTATTTCCAGGATTGGTCCATCTTCTTTTGAAAAAATAATGTCCTGTAATTCTACACAAGAAAGCGCCAGTGAATTTGGTCGAAATGGAGATCTCGTTGCAAATACTCCCATGCGCTTATTGCCGCCAAGTTTGGGCGGACGAACGGTAGGTGACCATTCCCCACGTATTGTTTCTGAAAATTCCCAGATCAGCCATAAATGAGAAAAATCTTCCAAGCCGCGGACCGCATCGCGATTGCGGTATTCCGGTTCAAATATGATACGGCTGTGTAACTCCGGAACCAGACCGCTCTGTCGTGGAATGCCAAACTTTCCCGGAAAATCAGAGTGTATCCGGGCAATCGGATGAATTTCCATGTTTTCCTCCTGTCACTGATATCAATTATTCAATATGTCGCTGATATCTTTTGTTCAAAATGTCACTGATATCATTTGCTCAAAATGTCACTGATATCATTTGCTCAAAATGTCGCTGATATCTTTTGCTCAAAATGTCACTGATATCTTTTGCTCAAAATGTCGCTGATATCAATTATTCAAAATGTCACTGATATCATTTATCATTTCATCATCTTTCAGGCGGAAAAGAAATTCCACGCGACGAGACGCATTTTGATCTTCTTTGCCATCCTTATCCAATATAGGATTGCTAAAGGACTTGCCGTTTGCTGTCACAATTTTGCGTAGTTTCGTGATCTTGGCAGTCGACAGCACTTTCTTGTTTTCATCCAAGCAGAAAGTTGCGACAGACAAGGCCCTTTTTTGGGACAGCTCCAGATTATATAAATAGTCTCCCTGTGTATCTGTGTGTCCTTCAATAATAATCTCTGAGATATAATCATTAAATTGCTTGTCTGTTAATACGCCGATATACTTTGGTAAAAACTTTTGCAGCAATTCTTCACCCGACGCTTTCAACGCAAATTGTCCGGAATCAAACAAAATGCTTGAGTCAAGCGCGATGGATCCGGTCTTTTCATCGACTTTCACACTGAGATCCGTACCGTCAAACTCTTTCTTGAGAGCCTCGATCAGTTCCGTTCGAATACCGATCAATTTGTCTAACTGTTCCTGCTGCTCCTGCAGTTGTTCCTGTTGGCTTTGAACCAAAGCCTGCTGCTGCTTTAATTCCTCTTGTTTTTGCTCGTAACGTCTTTGCGATTGCAGCATTGTAAACGAAATGATCAACACAAAGATCAACAAAAGAGCAGCCATCATATCGGAATAGGAAAGCCAATAACTGGTTTCCTCCAAATGTCTTTTCTTTTTTCTGCGCATAATAAACCTCTTTTCTGTACGCGGAACCGAGTGGTGTTACTGTCTGAGTGCCCGAGCAATCTTATCAGCTACTTCATCACTAAATTTCTCCATCATCTTCTCCGTCTGCATCATTTGCAAAGCTTGATAATCCAAGAAAATATTTGCCGCATTATTTTGTGCACGGGGTGCGACATATTTATGGTAACTGTCCAAAAAATCGTCCATGGCATTATAAGCATCTTCTAAGTTTTTCTTGTAAACAAAGTTAAATACCAAAGAAAATACCATACCATAAATAGATGTGTGGAACGCAATCTTGATACCATTCATCAACTGCGGAATGCTGTCCGTAATTGCGGACGCACTGCCGGTATTAAAATTCTGAAGACCAAACGACAGACCGATAAAAGTACCCAAAATACCAAGACCGGTCATTACGCCGGGAACAATGCTGATCAATCCACATTTCATTACACTGTCAATGTAATATTCATTCAGATAATCATCAATATCGCATTGGGCACTTCGCTCTAACATCGTTAATCTTCTGCGCTCCTCGCAATATTCACGAAAACGTGTATCTGCCAATTTGTTACCAAAGAGCTTTGGATTATCTTTATAATCATCCCACAAATAATCGCCTTTACGTTTGAAGTCAGTCTGAAAGTTGCGTGCCGCAAGATGCAGGCTAGCCATCATCCGATTAGCAGGCATGAAACAATGTGTCGTAGAATACAAAATAATCCCGCCGACAATTAAAAACATTCCAATATTAATGATAATGTTGGCGATATCAAGACCCGAACCCGTAAACACGTTCAGATATACGGCCAAAGCCAGCATAATAAAATATACAGGGAATAAAATCCCCTCACTACCAAAAGATTTCATAGGTACCCTCCAATGTTTGCTTTGCTGCAAAAAACCAGCAACCATCCCCCCTGTTCTAAAGAAACCGGGCGTATATCAAAAGCTGATGCCTTGCAGTCGTATAATGTAACGTGTGCCCGATGGCACAACATATATACTATACAAAGTTTGAGGGAGAAAGTCAAAAGGTGGGCGGGGTGGTGCACTGCATATGAGAGGATTTCGTAAAATAGAAAATGTTATGTTATCTATTACGATAAAAGAGAAAGGATGACAAGCAAATGGCACTAATTAGTTGCCCGGAATGCAACCGGGAAATTTCGGATACCGTAAGAAAATGTCCGAATTGTGGATACAAAATCAAAAATCACCGATCCAAAAAAGAACCTAAATTATTGAAAAATACGATTTAGTACGTTTTATGGGACAATAAATGTGCTATAATAGTGGCATGTCATAAAAGAATGTGTAGAGAATCCACACTAAGACAAGTAATGTTAAATTTTGTACCAAGAAATCTACGATAGGTATGCGTATGGCAAATGGGAGGACATATGGCAAAACGACCGAATCAAAGGCTAAAATTGTTGTATTTAGCAAAGATTATGCTTCGACTGACGGATGATGAACATGGTTTACAGGTAGAGCAGATTATCAATGAGTTGGCCAAGTATGACATTGCGGCAGAGAGAAAGAGTATATATTCTGATTTAGAAGCTCTGCAATTGTTTGGAATTGATATTGAAAAAAAGCACATAGGACGATATGTATATTATTGTGTAGGAAATCGAAATTTGGAATTGGCGGAATTGAAACTTTTGGTAGACGCGGTACAGTCTTCTAAATTTATCACAGAGAAGAAATCCAGCCAGCTTATAGAGAAACTGGAACGCTACGTTAGTCAATACGAAGCGAAACAGTTAAATCAACAGGTATATGTTCACGGTCGGATAAAAACCATGAACGAAAGTATCTACTATAATGTAGATGAAATACATAATGCAATTACAGCAGACGTAATGATTTCATTTCAATATTTTCAGTGGAATTTGAAAAAGGAGATGGAGCCAAGACACGAAGGAGAGAGATACGTAATATCTCCGTGGGGGCTGATTTGGGATAATGAGAATTATTATATGGTAGGATATGACGCAAAGGCTGAGCTTGTCAAGCATTTTCGAGTCGACAAGATGTTACGTATTCAACCGATGAAATGCAAAAGAAAAGGTCAAAAGTTATTTCCACAGGGAAATATAGCAAACTACGCAGAGAAACATTTTGGAATGTTTTCGGGAAAAGAGGAATCGGTCACGTTGCTTTGTCAAAATGAGTTTATAGGTGTGATCATAGATAGATTTGGAAGAGATGTTAAAATTCGCCCGGTGGATGAGGATCACTTTCAAGCAAAAGTTGAAGTGGTTGTCAGTAATAATTTTTTTGGATGGGTGTTAGGATTAGGAGAAGGGGTTACATTGATCGGTCCAGAGGATGTGGCGGCATCTTTGCGCGAGGAAGTGCAAAGAATGTATGAGCAGTATCGATAAGAAAGTGCTAGCAACTGGGAGAGGATAGTGAATTAGAGAATGTGGTAAAGTGTGTAAGGGAAGGAGGTAAAGATATGATCGCACATATTTCAGAGGATGGCTGCAATAGAATACAGACAGTAGTAGAACATACAGAAGGGGTTTATGAGTTGTGCGCCAAAAAGGCACAAAAGATACACATTGCCAATATTGCAAGGCTGTGCGCTATATTTCATGATATTGGAAAGGAAAAGCAAAGATTTCAGGATTATATTTTGGCGGATGAGATACAACAGAAATCCTTAAAAGGAAAAATAGAACACTCATCAGCAGGGGCAAAATATATTTATGATCATTATCATGGAAGTACAGAGCTAGTATGTAAATTGTTGGCAGAATTGGTATCTTACGCCATTGCTGCGCATCATGGTATGTTTGATAAAGTTAATGAAGAGGGAGAATTATATTGGAAAAAGCGTTTGGAACGGGCACAAGACTATGATGAAGTGTGTGAAAATGCTAAGAGGGATATTTTTGTGCACTATGATATTGACAAAATACTAGAAGGGGCAAAAGATGAACTGGATTTTTGGCTTGGAAGATTTGTAGTGCTTTCAGGACATAACAAAGAAGAAATGTACTTTTACTTTTCGTGCTTACAAAGACTATTGCTGTCTGTTTTGATTGATGCAGATTGGGAAGATACAGCAAATTTTATGACGAATAAGCAGGAAGATGAGAAGGGTGCTGAAGTAGTAAACATTTTTGAAAAAGCTGCTAAAAATTTTGATCAATATATGGTAGATCTAAAAGAAAAATTCAAAGAAGAACCGAGGGGGGAGCAGGAGCGTGAAATATATAGGATACGAAATGCAATTCAAAAGGAATGTTCGGAGTTTGCAGGGTGCTCAGCGGGAATTTATTGTTTATCGATTCCAACGGGTGGAGGAAAAACATTGAGTGGACTTGCTTATGCATTAACTTATGCTAAGCAACATCCGGAAACGGAAAGGATTGTTTATGTAGCACCTTATATTTCGGTTATTGAACAAAATGTAGATATTATTAAGGATGCAGTGGGAAATGCAAATTGGGTATTGGAACATCATTCTAATGTAATTGCGGAGGGTGAACATCAAGATGAGGAGTCCAATATGTGGATGGATATCAATTGGGACGAACCGTTTGTATGTACAACCTTTGTACAGTTTATGAATACGCTATTTTCAGACAAAAAGCAGGCGATTCGGAGAATGCACCGTTTAGCAAATGCGGTCATTATTATAGATGAGGTGCAGGCTATGCCAATAAAGTGCATTTGCACCTTTAACTCGATGATAAATTTCTTAAATGAGGTATGTGGTGCAAATGTTGTTTTATGTACAGCAACTCAACCACAATTAGACAATGCTAGATTGGAACATAGGATTCGTTATTCAGAGCCGACGGAAATGGTAGGGAATATAGAAACTAGATTTAAGCAATTTGATCGAGTTGATATTGTGTCTCCACAACACAAGGGAGCCGTTTCATTTGAGGAACTGGCAGAACATATCTTGACAAACCTTCAAAGATACCAATCAATTTTGGCGGTATTAAACACCAAGTCGGCTGTGAAGTATCTATATGAATGTTTGTTAGAGCATGTTTCGGATGAATTGGAGTTTTATTATTTGACAACAAATTTATGTGCGGAACATAGGAGTGATGTGATTCGTGATATAAAGCAATTATGTAAAAGAAAGGATCGTAAATGCATTGTTGTTAGTACCAATTTGATAGAAGCAGGCGTAGATATTTCTTTTGAATGTGTTTACCGTTCTATGGCGGGATTAGATAGCATTGCGCAATCAGCAGGACGATGTAATCGGAACGGTGAATTAGACAGAGGTGTACTGTATATGGTTGATGTTGCCGACGAAAACAAGGGGAAAATGAAGGAATTACTTTCTGCTATTAATGCAACGGAACATGTGCTTTATAATAGAGGGAACACCAAGGATTTGTTGGCACCTTCTGTAATGACAGAATATTATAATTTCTTTTATTTGACGCAAGAGCAACGGGAACAAATGAAATTTCCGATAAAGCGGTTTGATACCGATATTTATCGTTTGTTGTATGCAGGATTTGAGAGTGAGGATAAGACAATTGTGGATTATATAAATAATGCAGCATATAAGACGGTTGGAAGAGAGTATCAAGTGATCGACCAAAATATGGTAGGTGTGATTGTTCCGTATAAAAAGGGCAGAGAGGTCATTCATAATATGCAGCAGGTGAATAGCTATCAGGAAATGCAGAAATGGATCCGAATTGCGCAACGATATACGGTAAATATACCGTACTACCGGTTGAAGCAATATATGGACCAAGGAATTATATATTGTTGTAGTGATAAATTTCCGGAAATCTATTTTGCTTCACTAGGTGGCTATCATTCAAAAATGGGATTTACAGGAGAAATTGAAGATATGATTTTTTGAAAGGAGATAAGAAATGGAGTACAAGAATCAAATAGAATATAAGGTGTATGGGAGATATGCATTATTTACAGATCCTCTCACGAAAACGGGAGGTGAGAAATTTACATATCAAATTCCGACTTATCAAGCATTAAAGGGAATTACAGAATCTATTTATTGGAAACCGACTTTTATATGGGTAATTGATTCTGTTCGTATCATGAACACGATACAGACAGAATCAAAAGGCATGCGTCCAATTAAGTATAGTGGTGGAAATGATTTGGCAAGTTATACTTACTTGAAAGATGTAGAATACCATGTGAAGGCGCATTTTGAATGGAATGAAAATCGTCCGGAATTACAGGCAGATAGAAATGAGGACAAGCATTATCAGATAGCGAAGCGTATGATTGAACGCGGTGGAAGAAGGGATATATTCTTGGGTACTCGTGAATGTCAGGGATATGTGGAGCCATGCAGGTTTAAGGATGATATGGGAGCGTACGATAACACGGACCTATCGTTTGGTGTAATGCTGCATGGAATTACATACCCCGATGAAGTCTACAAGAAAGAGGAAAAAGATCATATGACAATTCGATTGTGGAATGCTCAAATGCGACAGGGAGTTATTAACTTTCCAAGACCAGAGGAATGTACGATGTTTCGTGATGGTGGAAAATTGGAAATGAAGAAGTTTGGAGACAATAACTTTTCGGGACTAAAAGAATTTGAAGGAGGTGAGTGACATGGCTTGGATGAAAAGGCTAGCAGAGACATATGATTTATATCAAGATTTGGCGGGGATTGTAAAAGATGGTCAGCCGGTTCTCTTGCCAGTGTCACATTCGACTATCAATGCCCAAATTGAAGTGACACTTAATGAAGCAGGGGAATTTGTTATGGGAAAAGTGGTTGAAAAAGGAGACGAAGTTACGATTATACCGGTTACAGAAGATTCGGCTGCAAGAAGCAGCGGCGTGGCACCACATCCACTTTGTGATAAATTATGCTATGTCGCAGGTGACTATTCTCTATTTGTTGTTGACGGCAAGAAGAAAAAGCAGGATAAAACAGAATATTACAATAAATATATGGATCAATTATGCAAATGGGTTAATTCACCTTTTTCCCATCCAATGGTTGCCGCTATTTATCAATATTTGCAAAAAGCAAGTTTGATTCAGGATCTGGTCGATTGCGGTGTGCTGAAATTAGATGAAAATGAAATGTTAGATCATCAAATTAAAATACATGGAAATGAACAAAAGGAGGCTGCTGTACGGTTTCAAGTATATCTGCCAAATGAAGAAAGCCGGGTGTGGAGAAATAGGGAATTATACGAAAAATATATACAGTATTATAATGCCGGCTTAGAGTACAAAGATGTTTGTTATGTGTCAGGGGCGATAGAATATTGTACGGTTAAACATCCGGTTAAAATACGAAATACAGCAGATAAGGCAAAATTAATTTCTGAAAATGACAAAACAGGCTTTACCTATCGTGGACGATTTGGTGATAAAAATGAAGCAGCGGTACGAAATAATGATAAGACTAGTGCAATGGCGGTTGGATATACAACTTCACAGAAAGCGCATAATGCTTTGAAATGGCTATTGCAAAAACAAGGATATCGTAGGGATGGATCAGCTTTTGTCAGTTGGGTAGCTAATAGAGATGTTGAGTTGCCAGATATTGGTAAAGATTCAATACATGCATATGAAAAATTAATTGCACCGGATGGGTGGGAAAGTTTTTTTAAGGAGCCGGTAAAGGCAGATCCATATGATACAGGAAAACGAAATGCCATGAAATTAAATAAGGCGATGCAGGGGTATGCTCAACAGATAACTATGGATGACAAGGTTATTATGATCGCGTTAGATGCAGCAACTACGGGACGAATGTCCATTGCATATTATGATGAGATGGGAGGAACACAATATATAGATGCCTTACAATATTGGTATACGCATTGTTGTTGGCAGAGATGGTTTAAATATGGGAAGGATAAAAAAGGTCAATGGATAGTAAGTGCTCCATCGCTACGGGAAATCGCCTTGACATGCTATGGAGTATTGCGAGAGAAAACAATAGAATCCGATGATAATGTATTAAGATTAACCATAAAAAGATTGCTGCCATGTATAACAAAGCAGGCGGAATTACCCAAAGATTTAATAAGAGCAGCGGTAGTAAATACATCAAGGCCGTTGGCTTATTATAATACAAGCAATGGATTTTTCTTATGGAAAAATCAGATGCTAAGTGTAACATGTGCAATGATACGCTATCAATATGAGAAGAGGAAAGGAGATGGGAAAATGAATAGTTTTTTAGAAGACAATGCGAGTGACAGAAATGTTTTGTTTGGGCGTTTGCTTGCTATATATGATTATATGGAAGAGCAGGCAATGCCTGATCGTGAAGAAAAGGGGCATCAAACGAATGCTAAAAGATATTGGAATTCGTTTAGTATGCGTCCTGCTACAACCTTGAAAACATTACAGTCTAATTTAGTACCGTATAGAAGAAAGTTAAATTCTTATCAAGAATATCGTTTTGATCAATGGATTGAACAGATTATGGTACAGCTTGCAGAAAATGGTTACGATAATCGTGCATTATCCGAAAACTATTTGCCGGGATACTATTTGCAAATGAAGATGATGAGAGAACATTTTTCTTCAAGAACAAACAAAGAAGAGTAGGAGGAAGAAATCATGGAAACATTTACAAACAAAGTTGATTTCGCAGTAATCATTATGGTAAATAATGCGAATCCAAATGGGGATCCACTTAATGGAAACAGACCGCGCGAAACTTATGATGGATATGGGGAGATTTCGGATGTATGTATCAAACGAAAGATTCGAAATCGTCTGCAGGACATGGGAGAAAAGATCTTTGTACAGAGCGAGGAGCGAGCTGATGATGGATGGGAAAGTTTATCCGATCGGGCAAAAAATAATGAAAAACTAAAGAAAGCACTCAAAGAGAAAGATAGAGAGCAATATCGTCAAGCGGCATGTGAGGAATGGATAGATGTGCGCGCATTTGGTCAGGTATTTGGTTTTAATGATCAGAAAGGCATGTCAGAAGGAATACGCGGACCGGTTTCCATTCAATCGGCATTTAGTGTTTGCCCTGTCATGATTGATAGTATGCAGATTACCAAAAGTGTTAATGGAGCGGGGAAAGGAAAAGCAAGTGATACAATGGGAATGAAGCATAAGGTAACTTCAGCTATGTATGTTGCGAAAGGGAGCATTAACCACCAGCTTGCACAGAAGACCGGATTTACCGATGAGGATGCAGAGAAGATTAAAGAAGCATTGCGAACGTTGTTTGTAAATGATGCGTCTGCCGCAAGACCTGATGGAAGTATGGAAGTATGCAAGGTGTATTGGTGGAGACATAATTGCCCAATGGGTCAGTATTCCTCTGCAAAGGTACATAGAAGCTTAAAAATCAGTGCAAATACAGAATTGCCAAAGTGTTTTGAGGACTATTCTATTACGGTTGAGGCATTGGATGGATTAGAACCAGAAGTGATTGAAGGTGTATAAAATGGATGAGGACGAGTATTTGATGCTTTCAGGTCTTCAGCATTTTGCGTTTTGTCGTAGGCAATGGGCTCTTATCCATGTGGAACAGCAGTGGGCGGAGAACTATCAAACCACTGCTGGAGAGCTTATGCATGAAAGGGCGCATGATGAAGCATTGATTGAAAAAAGGCAGAACAAAATTATAACTCGTGGCTTGCGAATTTCATCTTCTACTTTGGGATTAACAGGTCAATGTGATGTAGTAGAGTTTCATCGAGATGCGGATGGAATTACATTATGGGAATATGATGGGAAATGGAAGATTATTCCCATTGAATATAAACATGGTGAGCCAAAACAGGGGCAGGAAGATGAGATTCAGTTATGTGCACAAGCTATGTGCTTAGAAGAGATGTTTCTGACGACTGTTACGGAAGGATATTTGTATTATGGTGAGAATAGACATCGCACCAAAGTGATATTTACAGATCAATTACGGAAGGCAACAATACAGTGTGCACAGGAGATGCATGAATTATTTCGGAGGGGTTATACACCGAAGGTCAGACGAGAAAAGAAGTGTAGATCTTGTTCGCTGAAAGATATATGTATGCCGGCTTTACAGTCAAAGTGTGATGTTGGAGCATATATTCAGCATTATATACAGGGACAGGACGAGGACTAAACATGAAAAAATTATTAAATACATTGTATGTGGTAAACGAAGAAGCTTATTTGACGCTTGATGGCGAAAATATAGTAGTAAATGTGAATGGAAAAATATTGGGGCGAGTACCATTACATACATTGGAAGCTATTATTTGTTTTTCTTACAAGGGCGCATCGCCAGCGTTAATGGGAGCGTGTCTCCAGCGAGGAGTTGGTCTTAGCTTTTTTCTTCCTAATGGACGCTTTCAAGCATCTATTGATGGGTGGGAGCAAGGAAATGTGTTGCTCAGAAAAGAACAATATCGTATTTCAGATGATTTAGAACGAAGTTTTTATTATGCACAAAACATGATATTAGGGAAAGTGTTTAACGGAAGGTGGTGTTTGGAAAGGACATTAAGAGATCACAAGATGAGGGTTGATTCTGAAAAAATTAAAACTGTTTCAGATGAAATGAGACTTGGTCTGCAGAAAATAAGTCAGATGGAGAATATGGATTCTTTGCGCGGAGTGGAAGGGCAATTAGCGGAGCGATATTTTTCGGTGTTTGATCACTTGATAATTAATCAAAAGGAAGATTTTGTATTTAAAACACGGAGTCGACGACCGCCATTGGATAGAGTGAATGCGTTGTTGTCATTCTGTTATACAGTGCTTGCAAATGATTGTGCAAATGCGTTAAAAAGCGTTGGACTTGATCCTTATGTGGGGTTCATGCATAGAGATAGACCGGGGAGAAAATCATTGGCTTTAGATTTGCTGGAGGAGTTACGAGCATGTATGGCAGATCGATTTGTGATAACTTTGATCAACAAAAAAATCATACAGTCAGAACATTTCGTATATCAAAAGGATGGGGCCACTTTGTTAAATGATAAGGGGAGGAAACTTTTCTTCTCGGCGTGGCAATCACGAAAGAAAGAAACCTTGAAGCATCCATACTTAAATGAGAAGTTAGAGTGGGGCTTAGTGCCGTATGCACAAGCATTATTGTTGGCGCGAACTATTCGGGGAGATTTAAAAGAATATCCGCCATTTTTTTGGAAATAGGGGGTGGTAATGATGATGGTTTTGATCACATATGATGTATCTACAGAGGATAATGCAGGAAAAACAAGACTGAGAAAGGTTGCAAAGGAATGTGTCAATTATGGACAGCGAGTACAAAATTCTGTATTTGAATGTTTATTGGATGCGTCTCAGGCATTGTTGTTGAAGAAGCATCTCTTGGAATTAATTGACTTGGAAAAAGATAGTCTTAGATTTTACTATATAGGGAACAATTATCGTGACAAAATTGAGTATTATGGAGCCAAGACGTCTTATGACCCAGAAGGGTTATTGATGATTTAATAGCTAGTGCGACAGTGGTGCTAACAAAAAGTGTAAGGGGACTCGCACCTGCATTTGGACGGTTTTGTTATGGTGATGTAGGCGGTGTTTGTTGCTAAAGAGACAAAAATTATGTAATATAGATAAAAATACACAGATATTATATTAGTTGTTTGTGTGTATTTGCGGTCGCTCCCCTCGCGGGAGCGTGGATTGAAATGATAGTTGGTGGCATTGGTGATCTATTTACTACGGTCGCTCCCCTCGCGGGAGCGTGGATTGAAATTCCTTAAGATGTACGAAAAATTATATAAAAGGTAGTCGCTCCCCTCGCGGGAGCGTGGATTGAAATATGACGTTTAATACTCTGAAAATATGCTTTATCTGTGTCGCTCCCCTCGCGGGAGCGTGGATTGAAATTTTTTAGTCGGTGTGATACTTGCGATAGATAAGCGTCGCTCCCCTCGCGGGAGCGTGGATTGAAATACTATTTTCATAATTGGCTTGTCCATTGTTGTTATGTCGCTCCCCTCGCGGGAGCGTGGATTGAAATATACACTGCTTCTGTTGTATACACATAAATTGTCGTCGCTCCCCTCGCGGGAGCGTGGATTGAAATAAGGTATCATCGCTTCGGTCAACCGCATCATACGTCGCTCCCCTCGCGGGAGCGTGGATTGAAATCAATAATCAAAACATTATAATCAATGTCTGATGCGTCGCTCCCCTCGCGGGAGCGTGGATTGAAATTGTTGTCCTTGCTTTCCCCAAGCAATGTCGGCTTCGTCGCTCCCCTCGCGGGAGCGTGGATTGAAATTTCCACATCAGCTTGACCTCCTACCAAAAACTTATGTCGCTCCCCTCGCGGGAGCGTGGATTGAAATTCCACTGCGTCATAAGCTCCGATTCTGCCTGTGGTCGCTCCCCTCGCGGGAGCGTGGATTGAAATCACAAATCCATAATCTATAACCTCACCACCGCAAGTCGCTCCCCTCGCGGGAGCGTGGATTGAAATTCCTGAAGCCTGGCGTGTGAATGGTCCCTGGATATTGTCGCTCCCCTCGCGGGAGCGTGGATTGAAATTAATTTGCCTATATCGGATATGCTCAAGTATTTGGGTCGCTCCCCTCGCGGGAGCGTGGATTGAAATCCCTTTTGGAGTATAACATAATACGCAACTATTTACGTCGCTCCCCTCGCGGGAGCGTGGATTGAAATGTAATATGTCTGTAACTTATATTTGGGGTCCTACGTCGCTCCCCTCGCGGGAGCGTGGATTGAAATAGCAACGCCCCTTGGCGGGGTCGATCTTGACCAAGTCGCTCCCCTCGCGGGAGCGTGGATTGAAATCAGATGCTTGAATCTGCTAAAACAAAAGAATATGGTCGCTCCCCTCGCGGGAGCGTGGATTGAAATAAAAAATTACTTAATTTTCTTTTTGTGCCGGAAGGTCGCTCCCCTCGCGGGAGCGTGGATTGAAATTATGCTGGCTAGACCCTGCGACACAACTTCTGTCGGTCGCTCCCCTCGCGGGAGCGTGGATTGAAATGATCACAAGGGGGATTAGACTTTGCTCTAAACCTGTCGCTCCCCTCGCGGGAGCGTGGATTGAAATTAAAAACCGCTTTTGTTGTCCGTAGTCGCAGGGGTCGCTCCCCTCGCGGGAGCGTGGATTGAAATTTAGTTCTCTGTGAACAATAAGTGTTATCTCACGTCGCTCCCCTCGCGGGAGCGTGGATTGAAATTTTGCCAGTGATTTCAACATTTTTTCCATTATGAGTCGCTCCCCTCGCGGGAGCGTGGATTGAAATAGAAATGGTAGATGATTTTGATGTAGACATTGAAGTCGCTCCCCTCGCGGGAGCGTGGATTGAAATTATGGCAAGAACACGCCCCTCCCAATCTATGCTGTCGCTCCCCTCGCGGGAGCGTGGATTGAAATATTTCCACATAGGCAGCCCTTTTTTCAACAAATGTCGCTCCCCTCGCGGGAGCGTGGATTGAAATATAAAATCGATTGACAGTTACTAAATAATTTTTCGTCGCTCCCCTCGCGGGAGCGTGGATTGAAATTTGTTTGACTTCCACTTTATTGCTATCTGCCACACGTCGCTCCCCTCGCGGGAGCGTGGATTGAAATACTGTATATCCCTGCTGCAAAATCACTCTGCTTTCCGTCGCTCCCCTCGCGGGAGCGTGGATTGAAATATTTAATGGGGTCTGCTTTTTAGCACTTGCGTTGGTCGCTCCCCTCGCGGGAGCGTGGATTGAAATTTGTGAGCAGATCGCTGACTTGAACGAGTATTCCGTCGCTCCCCTCGCGGGAGCGTGGATTGAAATGATAAAATACGGACAAAAGCTATGTACAATGGAGCGTCGCTCCCCTCGCGGGAGCGTGGATTGAAATATTATAAAGCAGATTGCCATAGAATTTTCATCTGTGTCGCTCCCCTCGCGGGAGCGTGGATTGAAATAAAGACGGTTTTGTGTTCCCCCGAGATCTCAAAAAGTCGCTCCCCTCGCGGGAGCGTGGATTGAAATAGTCCAAAAAACAGTATTTGCCGACATATTTTGTGTCGCTCCCCTCGCGGGAGCGTGGATTGAAATACTGAGGCTACTCGGTTAGCCACGCAAGGCGTTGAGTCGCTCCCCTCGCGGGAGCGTGGATTGAAATAATTTATACGTGAACATTTGGAAGAAATTGCTCCAAGTCGCTCCCCTCGCGGGAGCGTGGATTGAAATTGTTATATATGGCAATTTGGGGTAAATGACACTGTGTCGCTCCCCTCGCGGGAGCGTGGATTGAAATATAATATCCCCCCTCTGCATATAGTGGCGGTATCGTCGCTCCCCTCGCGGGAGCGTGGATTGAAATTCTTTATCGGACATGACCCACTCAGCAACTTTCTGTCGCTCCCCTCGCGGGAGCGTGGATTGAAATGCTAGAACCGAACATCCATAAGCGTTTAGGATCGCGTCGCTCCCCTCGCGGGAGCGTGGATTGAAATGAATTTAGGTGTACTTATATGCTTACCCGAAAATCTCGTCGCTCCCCTCGCGGGAGCGTGGATTGAAATGTTTTTCAAATCGTTATAAGTTACTGTTTCGTTTGTCGCTCCCCTCGCGGGAGCGTGGATTGAAATAGTGGTAAAGATTGCCGTTGAGTTGTCACCCAACGTCGCTCCCCTCGCGGGAGCGTGGATTGAAATTAAAATGTTGGATCCTGTTTCGTCCCATACTGGGTCGCTCCCCTCGCGGGAGCGTGGATTGAAATTGCATGTGCAAGCTGACAAGCGTATGCGTGAATGATGTCGCTCCCCTCGCGGGAGCGTGGATTGAAATAAATCAATCAAAGATGAGATTGATGATGTTATTGGTCGCTCCCCTCGCGGGAGCGTGGATTGAAATCCTGTACGTGTGTAACGTGCCATATTATAACTTAAGTCGCTCCCCTCGCGGGAGCGTGGATTGAAATATTACAAATGTAACTTTTAAGAGTGCTGGAATCTGTCGCTCCCCTCGCGGGAGCGTGGATTGAAATGCATTGCAAGTAGTAATTTAACGCGCTCACCTGCCGTCGCTCCCCTCGCGGGAGCGTGGATTGAAATACGTTTTACGCCCCCGATCTCTTTTAAGTATTCGTCGTCGCTCCCCTCGCGGGAGCGTGGATTGAAATAATTTTGCAAAATACATTTTGCCACGAAAAACTTGTCGCTCCCCTCGCGGGAGCGTGGATTGAAATTCCCACGCACGCCACAAATACCCAGTATATAGTGGTCGCTCCCCTCGCGGGAGCGTGGATTGAAATTTTAAGGCTATAGCGTTGTTCTTTGGAACACCCGGTCGCTCCCCTCGCGGGAGCGTGGATTGAAATGTAGAAATGATCTTTCAAGATATGTATAATGGAGTCGCTCCCCTCGCGGGAGCGTGGATTGAAATTATGCCGAGACGCAATAACAGGAATTGAATTTAGTCGCTCCCCTCGCGGGAGCGTGGATTGAAATAGAAAGAGAGGCAACATCATGGTAAGAGTGACATGTCGCTCCCCTCGCGGGAGCGTGGATTGAAATGCTAGAACCGAACATCCATAAGCGTTTAGGATCGCGTCGCTCCCCTCGCGGGAGCGTGGATTGAAATTGTAACAGCCGTGTTGATATGTTTAGAATTTAACAGTCGCTCCCCTCGCGGGAGCGTGGATTGAAATGCCGATTGGAAAAGGGACATAGTCTAGCCCAATAATGTCGCTCCCCTCGCGGGAGCGTGGATTGAAATTTGAAAATGAGAACATCAGTTTTGATGATTTGCAGTCGCTCCCCTCGCGGGAGCGTGGATTGAAATCCCTTATTATTTTAGGGGGCATTACACCCCCTAGTCGCTCCCCTCGCGGGAGCGTGGATTGAAATCGCTGCAGGAAGTAGAGAGAATAGCTACAGAGTATGTCGCTCCCCTCGCGGGAGCGTGGATTGAAATCTCCACAGTTAGAACATATACGGCCGACAGCAAAGGTCGCTCCCCTCGCGGGAGCGTGGATTGAAATTCTCTACTTCCTGCAGCGTTATTGTGTATTTTTTGTCGCTCCCCTCGCGGGAGCGTGGATTGAAATGTTGTGCAATATGTATAAAAACGAACAAACGTTGTCGCTCCCCTCGCGGGAGCGTGGATTGAAATTATGCCGAGATGTTATAACGGGGTTGGAATTTCGTCGCTCCCCTCGCGGGAGCGTGGATTGAAATGTCGTTCCGTCAGAAGCTGGATTTTCGGAATAGTAGTCGCTCCCCTCGCGGGAGCGTGGATTGAAATGTCGTTCCGTCAGAAGCTGGATTTTCGGAATAGTAGTCGCTCCCCTCGCGGGAGCGTGGATTGAAATCATGAAAAATGAAATCATTGGAGCTGAGAACATCGTCGCTCCCCTCGCGGGAGCGTGGATTGAAATCAAGCTGATCGTATGAGATCATGCACGGTTAACGCGCTCCCCTCGCGGGAGCGTGGATTGAAATACTTGACAGTTATATTAATGATCTCACATATGATGTCGCTCCCCTCGCGGGAGCGTGGATTGAAATCGAAGAGCCAACCGCAAAATGGCGTGATGCTCTCGAGTCGCTCCCCTCGCGGGAGCGTGGATTGAAATATAAACGATTAGGATCGTTGACCGTGCACGATCTGTCGCTCCCCTCGCGGGAGCGTGGATTGAAATAAAAATTTTAAAGCGGCATTATAATCATGCGTGAGTCGCTCCCCTCGCGGGAGCGTGGATTGAAATGACTATACAGATGCGACCTCTCGGAACGGAAAAAAGTCGCTCCCCTCGCGGGAGCGTGGATTGAAATAAAGATACTACCTTTATAAACGTACCGATTGTTTGTCGCTCCCCTCGCGGGAGCGTGGATTGAAATTGCAAAGGATCTTATTAGTTTGTTTGCGGTAATGGTCGCTCCCCTCGCGGGAGCGTGGATTGAAATATTGTGCTGATTATATCGTGGGCAGAAACCACATTGTCGCTCCCCTCGCGGGAGCGTGGATTGAAATTTTTTTATTGCATAGCAAACAGCCCTTTTTGCTAGTCGCTCCCCTCGCGGGAGCGTGGATTGAAATCCGGATGGAACAGTGGTGTCATGGGATAAGGCGGGTCGCTCCCCTCGCGGGAGCGTGGATTGAAATCTGTAAACGTGTCAGTGCAGCAAGCTCAAATCCAGTCGCTCCCCTCGCGGGAGCGTGGATTGAAATTACATTGACAAAAAATACAAAGGCAGCAGGAAAGGGTCGCTCCCCTCGCGGGAGCGTGGATTGAAATCGATAAGTTTGGAATTGGTAAATTACATCTTGAGTCGCTCCCCTCGCGGGAGCGTGGATTGAAATATTGCAAGAATGGAGAAATGCGTTAAAACAGCAAAGTCGCTCCCCTCGCGGGAGCGTGGATTGAAATTTTTTATACTATAAGAAGACGGTTGGAATGTTTATTCCACTGCTGAGAAATGGACAGGAAAAAATGGTTAGCGTTTCTGTTGTTGGGGAAGACAGAATCATTTATATATCTTCTGATATGTTCAAACTATATGAACAGGGATTGAGTGAACCTGATGGAATTAGACTAAAAAAGAGTTTTATTTAAGTTTGTGCTCGGAGGAAGTATGTTATGTTTGATCCATGGTTGAAGATATGTCTAGTTCTGAAAAAGCACCGGATGTTGCAGCAACACTTAAATGCGATAATACGAGTGGGATAAGCTGCTCGAAAACAATGAATAATCTTGTGGCTGTATCGAAACACACAAGAATATGGTGTGAAAGAAAATTGGATAACAACCGTTTTGGAAAATCTTTCGAGAAACCGGATGCAAAGAATTAGAGCTGCTTCCTTGGTCGAACAAGCTGCCAGTGGAATGCAGATAGTAACTTTAATGATATGTGGTAAAAGGCAAATGGAAATTCCCAGCAAATATAGAGCTAATATATACGCATATTTGTTTATTGGGATGGAAGATTAAAAGGGTGATCTGCAGATCTCTGAAAATGGTAGAAAGATAATGTAAAATAGTGAAAAAATAGTGTAATTTTAATGGAAAAATTAGCACTCTCGTGATATAATGAGCCTCAGAGAAAAACAAGCGGATGCGAAGCAGACAGTTGTTTTTCTTGGATCATTAACGAGCAAATAAGCTTGTGAAACAAGCGAATAAGTTCTGAAAGAGCGGATTTGTGAGTTTGATAAAAGGCTAATTGATGTTTGATATAATATACGTATCAGGAGGGTGCTTTTTATGATTAAAGTAACTTTGTCAAATGAAATATTAAAGTATATTACTGAGATAGATAAAAACAAGTATAAAGCATCAGAGGTTTCGTTGCCTATTGCGGTAGCAAGTAAGTTGCGGAAAAATTCAAAGAAGAAAAGTTCCTATGCATCTACTAAAATTGAGGGAAATCCTTTATCGGAGAAGCAGGTGGATGAGGTTATAGATAGCGATGAACGAAAACACTATCTTAAACCGGAGCAGGAGGTTCGTAATTATTTCCTGGCACTGAATTATTTGGAAGAGAAAGCGGCAAAGAAGGAGAGGTTTTCCAAGAAACTGATATTGGATGTACAGAAGTATGTTGAAAAGGGAGCTTCAAAAGAAAAAATCGGACTTCGAGGACCAATGCCCCCCGGAGTATTATTTACTGTATATGATTCACAAACAGGGAATCCTGATTATATTCCTCCGGAATATATTGATATACCGGATCTGCTGGATGAATTGGTGGAATATGTGAATGCAACAGATGATCATCCGCTCATAATTGCAGCTGTAGTGCATTATCAGCTTGTAACAATTCATCCATTTGAAGATGGAAATGGGCGGACCGCAAGGCTGCTCTCGGGATATATTTTAGATATCAACGGATATGGTTTTAACGGAATTGGCTCATTAGAAGAGTACTTTGCATATGATATTGATGAATACTATGAATCAATCCAGATGGGGCTGCCTGCATTGTATTATTCGGGACGAGAGAATCCTCTGCATCCTGAGATTTGGATCAATTATTTCCTTCGCATGGTACTGCTGTATTCAAATAAGGTTTGCGAATTGTCGGAGAGTTCAAACAACGAAGAATTGGAAGGAAGCCTTTCGTATCTAAAAGGGAAAGAGAAGGAATTGCTCTTGCTGCTCATGAAGAACTATAAAAGAGAGTTCACGCCTATCGAAGTCAGCAAAGAGCTTAAGGTTACAAATAAGACTGTAATCAATCGACTTGCAACACTTGTAAAAAATGGTTTCGTCATTCCGAATTTGGTTAGGGAACGTATACGTTCCTACGAACTTTCTGATTTTACCAAGCAGAATGAGAAGGAGATAAGAAAGCTTTTGAAGTGAGGCGGGAGATTGATGAAATAATGGATGGCAAAGTGGATAACAAAATTATAAAAAATTCCGTCCGCTTTTGTGCTATAATTTATAAGTAGATGGAGTCGTGAGGAGGTGATGTATCATGCTTGCCGACGATGAGATTAGAGAAATTTGCTGAAAATTATCATGACCAGGAATTGGAAACAAAGGACTTTCGTGAAGTGGTCAGTTATATTGTGAAACACGATAAGAAGATGTTGCGCAATTTTAAGAAAAGAACAAAGATGGATAAAATATTTGAGGAAATCGAGGAAAATCAATGTTCTGATTAATAGGGAAAGGTAGGTAGAATACTATGGATTTTTTTGGTTGGGAAGATTTGGACGGGGACGGTCATGTTGATGAAGTTGAGAGCCTGCTTGCAGACGATCTTATGTGTACGAATGATGAGGAACGTGAAATGAATGATGGTATCGGAGGCTTGGGTCCGACCTCTGGGTCGTTTGGGCTGGAAAGTGGTCTTGACGGCGATGTGGATGAGGAATTTCATGATGGACTGGAAATAGATTTACTGAATGCCGACATTGATCCGGATGATTTTCGGTTAATGGATGAGGAGGAAAGACTCGAGGCTTTGGATGACGCTGGTTTGGATCCTGATGATTTTGATGATTTTTTATGATTTTTAAGATTAGTTTTGTGAAATTGCAATCAATATGTACATATGTCAAAAGAACATAAAGTTAACGGGAACCATTTGTATACCAAGTGGTTTCCTTATTTAGTATCTTTACGTTTTCGTTCCATCTCGTGGGCTGTAGTGATACAACATTATGTACGGTAGCTATTCGCCTTGTTACGTTGCAGTATTCATATTTTTTACAATCACATTGTCTCTTAAAGATGGAGTTATAGAGAGGTTAGTGACTGGAATTATAATAGGCAAATATGCTGAATTTTAAGCGTTAAAAAAAGAAAGTGGTGGTAGTTATGGGAAGAAAAAGTCATAAATATGGCAAAAACAAAAGGAAAATTCACACAGGCGGAAAAAGTATTTTACATATTCGAACTAGTGGAGCGGGATACACGAAGACAGTTAAAAGAGGAAGACTTGGTAAAAATTGTGTTTATTTTGATCTTGAGAAAAAGACGTGCGAATTAAGAGATGCATGGTGCAATAATTCGTCGCAATGTTGTTCCTATAAAAGGCGTAAATCATGATAAAGCGCTTGCGTGGAAAGAAATTGAAAATAAAATATACAAATAAATGTTACCGTAAAAATAAATAATAATTTATTTTTACGGGAGGACAATATGATGAAAAAAAGGGACTATTATTGTTAGCAATATTCTGTATTAGCATCTTTTGCTGTTCATGTGGTAATAATCAGAGTAAAACAAATACACCAACGCAAAAAGAACAGTATCAGGCAGCGCAGAAATTATATGATGCGCAAAAATATCAAGAAGCATATGACGGTTTTAAGGCATTGGGTAAATATAGTGATTCATTAAGCAAGGCTTCTCAAAGTTATGCATTGATGATTAGTGATGCGATGCAGGGAGGAGATTATGAAAAAGCATTAACACTGCTGAAAGCATCAGATATAGACCAATTGCAGATTGATGATAAGGATACGTTGATTTTGCAATGCCAGTATGGACAGATATTGGATAAAATGAATCAAAATGATTTTGAAGGAGCGCGTGCATTAATTGCATCATTAACAGATCAGAATGTGGCTGCGGAAGTTGCGACAGAGTGCGATTACAAGCAGGGGAGTTATTTGTATACACAGAAAAAATACCAAAATGCGGCGCAATATTTTACAAAAACTCTTAATTATGAACAGACAAGTGATTATTTATTGAAAATTGCAAAAAAATTAGTTAAACAAAAGAAATACGATGCAGCATTAAGCATTTGTAAACAATTAGGAAATACAAAAGCTGTGAAAAAAGTGGTGGCTAATATTTACATTAAGCAAAAATATGCTCGTTTTAAGAAGGGGGTAGAGAAAGGGGAGTATCTTTTGACGGAAGATTTACGGTACTTAACAGCATCGGAAACAGAGCAGATTTTAAAGAAGTATTTTTATGGAACATGGGTAGAGTATACTACGCAAAAGAAACTTACCATTTCGAAATATGAACGTGGAGGAAAAAGGTACGGAATATACACAGCGACCACAGATGGCTGCTTTACAACCATATATTACTATTATATGGATAATCCGAAGAAAATATATATAGATTGGCATCATGAAATGAATGTTCCCGGATATGTCTCACATTATGCGATTGATGCAAGACGACAGGATGGTTATGTATATGAGGAATATTCATATTTGCCAAAGTCATTGCAGGATATACGAGAAAACGATCGTTTGCCGGGATATGAAGAAGATCAGTACACAGACACCACAAACGATGATACTTCATCAAGTAGCAATGGTAATAATTCATCAAATTCAGATAGCAGCTCACAGAATGATTTTGATGAAAACGAGGTAGTTGCAATTGCAGAAGCTGGTCTTGGAGAGGCAATACTTAAGACATCATATGCTAAGTATTCCGCTGGCTGGACGAATCAAGGAGTCGTAAGTGTTAAGAAGAATAGTTTTGGACAGCCTCAAGTTAAGTTCAAGGTATTTTTCCCACAAAAAAATAGCGTGAAATACGTTGATGTAATACTTATGAAAAGTCCAATGCAGGGATATCAAGTTTTTCGTGGTGTGATTTATTGATAGAGGGTGAGTGTCCGCAGGATATCAGATGGCTGGTATTTGAAGTTGATATTATGTTTATATGATAGGAACCAACATATTTCACAGGGAATATGTGAGAATATTTTGTCAATTTTACCAGTAGATTTTTTATAAAAAATGTGTATAATATATGTAAGCAGAAATACAAAGACTGCATTTGCACACTTGATAACAAGTGTTTTTTGGCTGACGAAGCCACCATTGAAAGGATAATTTGACCGACGAGGTCTCTCTGGCTTGCCAGAGTAGGGTATGGTTAGCGCCGTACCCTTTTTTTCTATAAAATTAAGGAGGCGGGACATTGAACGAATATCTGAAAGCACAAAATAAAACCAATGAAATAATCATCTGTAATAACTTCACCAGCAATGAACTTGATCGTTTTTCAGTATCTGATTTTCGCTGGGCGGATAATAGAACAAGACAATTCCGACACAGGCAGGTAAAAAAGGGTGAAATCTACCAGTTTGAGTTTGGTAAGAATTATAAACCTGAAATGTCCTATGAGCACAGAGGTCTGGTCATTGGTGTAAAGCAGAAACTGCTTTATGTTCTACCGATTTTTTCTTATGTTGCTGCGAAACATACTGATGTCTATCATCCTACAGATAATCCTAATTCCAAAAGTGATATGTTTTTATTGAAGTCAAGTGAATTTTCATTTATTAATCATGATTCTGTACTGAAACTGAATGATATCCGAACAGTCAGTATCAACCGCATTCTTTATCAACAGAATGGCAGACTATCTCCAGATTCTGATACATATAAGCAGATTGAACAGTTAGTTATACAAAAATATTTTCCCAGTTTCTACTATGACTACAATCAGCTTCGGCAAAAATCGTTGTCACAAGAAGAAAAGCTAAAGGAAAATGATACTGTCCTAAATGGACTTATTTCCGAGAATGAAGATTTAAAGAAACAAATTGCTGCATTGCAGAAACAACTTTCTAAAAATAATAATAATCAATAGCGTTTATTAGTACTCATGTTCATTTGCCAATCCCCCGCCTGCCTGTTAAAATATAACTATAATTACTGTGTATGGATTTTCGTACGATCCACACAATAATAGAGCAAGCAACAAAGCAAACAGTATGCCCTGGGATTCACTCTAAGCGGATCTGGGAGAATGGAGGTTCACCATGAACAAGCAAATTTCTAAGATTTTGACAATGCTGGTGATCGCATGTATTTGTGTGACAACAGTTGGAGCGGAAGCTTCTGCATCTGCGTACAAGATGTTTATGTACAAGAAGGGTGTGAAAGTGTATCGGGAGGCATCGCTTACGAAGGGAAAGAAGCATTATACGAAAGGAACCAATCGCAAGGATGAAGCTACGCAATATCAAATTGTGAAGATGACGGGTAATCGCATTGTGGTTCGTCCGCAAAAAGGATATTTCGACAGTGCCGATCCTTATTTTTTGAAGAAAAAGATTACGTTGAAGTTATCGAAAAAATGCCGATTTTATTACACGGATGTATTGTTTCCGTTAGATGGGGAGAAACGAAAATATCGTCGTGTGTCTAAGAAATCGGTCAAGAAGTACATGAAGGAGTTAAAGATTTATTATTCACAGATAGAGAATGCCGGCAAGTATTACAATGGTGGATATGCCGGTGAAATTTATATGAAGAATGGGAAAGTGGTGGCTGTACTCAGTAACGGTGGTGACTGATGTTGCAGTGTCTGCGGTGACTGGTGCTGCGACGTGTGGTGATTGATGTTGCAGTGTCTGTGGTGACTGGTGCTGCGACGTGTGATGACTGATGTTGCAGTGTCTGTGGTGACTGATGCCACAACATGCATTGAGGATTCAAAGGAAAGAGAGAACTTATGGCAGAGATTAAGTGGGCGGTTTTTGGGACAGGTGTGATTGCAAATGAGATGGCGGCTGCGTTGGCAAAGGCTGGACGCAACATTTATGCGGTGGGCAACCGCACGCACTCGAAAGCTGTTGCGTTTGCTGAGGAGGCATGATTTCATGGAAGAGCGATTGAAGGTTGAGGTGCAGATTTCCTCGTATGATGCAAAAGGGCTGCAATGTTTTGTTGCAGAGCAGATACAGAAGTATCGGCCGGAGGAATCCGGTCCTAAGAAAATGTTCAAAAAGGTTGCTGGCTCTTTGGTTAAGAGAATACCATGCCAGGCAGAATTGCAGCTTGCATTGAATGTGCTTAGTGTCCCGGCGGTCAATCGTAATTTATCTCGTGAAGCGACGGAGGCGGTCAATCATTGGCTGGCAGGCGTTGCAGGTACAGATGGAAAAGAAGACGAGAGCGTTTTGACGATCGAAAGATTTTCCTGTCAATTGCGCGATGAGAAAATGGATTTGCAGGCAGATGTGAGTGGATTTAAGCTGGAACGGTTATTGGACCGTCTGCTTCCCCAAGGAGACAGCGTGGGAATCCGGGTTTTGCAAGGAATCCGTAACAACATTTCAGAACAGGAATCTTACCAATTACTGGAATATATCGTGTGGTGGGCGAATGAACATCGAGTGTATCAACTTGCACTGGATGCATTGCAGCAGGAAGAGGCTCCACAATATAAAGCGCTTCGCCAGATTCAACCGCATATTGAATATGTGCACGTGATCAGAGACAACAAAATCTAGAAATCACGGAAAACGAAAATGCGGCAAGGCAATTACTATAGCTCTCTGATGGCAGAACTCGCTCTTTGGTGGCTGCAAAATGCTATATAGTCATTGACATAATAAGCAATATGACGTTGTGGAGGATTTGAGGTATGGGAAGTTTGAGTAGGTGAAATGAGAGGTTAAAGGAAGAAAGGAATATCGGCTTATGATGTATCAAATAGGGAATATTCCGGTGCAAATTGTCCGCTCCCGGCGTAAAACGATTTCATTGGAGATCAAAAAAGATTGCCGGGTGGTGTTACGTGTGCCAAATCGGATGCCGAAGCGGGACATTGTTCGATTTTTGAACGAGAAACAAAGCTGGCTGGAAGAAAATTATGCAAAGATGGTGCAACGAAATAAAGTGCGAATGGCGGCCAAGGCAAAGTACCATTTATCGGACAGTAAAATTCATGAGCTTGCAGAGCAGGCGGTTGAGGTGGTGCCAAAGCGCGTGGCGCATTATGCGGCCCGGATGGGTGTGACTTATGGACGCATTACGATCCGTCATCAGAGAACCCGTTGGGGCAGTTGCAGCAGCAATGGCAATTTGAATTTTAATTGTTTGTTGATGTTAGCACCGCCGGAAGTGCTGGATTATGTTGTGGTGCATGAATTATGTCACCGCAAATACATGAATCATTCGAAGCAGTTTTGGGCAGAAGTGGCAAAGGTGATGCCGGATTATAAAAAATGCGAACGCTGGTTAAAAGAGGAAGGCAGCTTGCTGATTGGGTAATATTGGAGAGAAAAATGTATACTATTTTGACCGTGGAAGACGATTTACATATTAATAATTTATTGAAGGAAGCGCTTGGCAAGGCAGGGTATGCCTGTAGTCAGGCGTTTTCTGGGACAGAGGCTTTGTTGTGGTTAGAACGCAATGAATGTCAATTGATCTTGCTGGATCTTATGTTACCGGGATTATCCGGCGAAGAAGTGCTGCAGCAGATCCGGCAAACAAGTAATGTGCCGGTCATTGTATTGACGGCAAAAGGCGAGATGGAAGAAAAATTGGATCTGTTGACAAGTGGTGCAGATGATTATATGACAAAGCCTTTTGACGTGAAGGAAGTTATTGCCAGAGTGCAGATTCAATTGAGACATTTGCAGCATGGCGCAGGTGAAGAATCCACACATTTAAAATGTCGAGGGATGGATTTGGATAAGGAAACGCATCGGGTGATGATTGATGGTCAAGAATTGGGACACTTGACGCGGCAGGAATTTGCAATTTTGGAATTGTTATTGGAACATCCGGGGCAGGTATTTAGTAAAGAGGCAGTGTTTACTTATGCTTGGCAGGAGGAGTATATGGGGGAAACCAAAACATTGGATGTTCATATCAGCAATATTCGCAAAAAGATTAAGAAAATTACAGAGCAGGAATATATACAAACGGTATGGGGAATCGGTTATTGTATGGTCGCGCATTTATAAATCTTTACTATTTCTTTACGATTTCTTAGCGATATATTCGGAAATGGCAGTTATGATAGTCTATGTAAAACAAGAGAGAGCACAGAAAGGATGAATATGAGCGAAGGCAATAGAGAAATGTTATTGAAAACGAGAGGTTTGACGAAGCAGTTTGGCAAACATGTTGCAGTTGACCACGTGGATATGCACATACGGCGGGGCGCAATATATGGATTTATCGGCAGGAATGGTGCAGGCAAAACGACGGTTTTAAAGATGATCGCGGGATTAGCGGATCCAACTGCTGGCGAGTATGAGATATTTGGCTGTTCCGGAAAATCATTAGCGAAAGTACGGTCGAGAGTGGGATGCCTTATTGAGCAGCCGGGATTGTATCCGAATATGTCAGCGCAGGACAATCTTATGATTAAGGCAGAATTGTTTGGGATCCGTGATAAAAAATATGCAGAAGAATTGTTGGAATTAGTCGGTCTGGTACATGCCGGGCGCAAAAAGACAAAGCATTTTTCGCTTGGTATGAAACAGCGGCTTGGTATTGCTTTGGCTTTGGTAGGCAACCCGGATTTTTTGGTATTAGATGAGCCGATCAATGGGTTGGATCCGCAAGGAATTGTGGAGATCCGTGATATGTTGCAGCGTTTGTCTGAGGAACGAAATATTACAATATTGATTTCCAGCCATATCTTGGAAGAATTATCAAAGCTGTGTACGGATTTTGGGATTATTCACAATGGTGTGTTACTACAGGAGATTTCGCAGGAACAGTTGATACAGCAATGCAGCAAACGATTGGAACTTACATTAGATCAGCCGGAGCAGGCGATGCCGATTTTGGATCGACTGGGAATAACTCGTTATGAGATGATCGATGTCAACCATTTGTATTTGTATGAACGGCTGGAGGATAGCGCGCAGATCAATGCACAGTTGGTTGAAGCGGGGGTGTTTCCGAGGGAATTACGGATTTACCAGGAAGAATTGGAACGTTATTTTTTGAATATGACAGCAGAAAAATAGGTTGTCGGTGAAAGGAGCAATAATATGTGGAATAGTATTCGCATGGAATTATATAAAATATTTCGGATGAGATCTTTTTGGGTGATCAGTATTATTATGATCGGCTTAGTTTTTATGACAACAGAGTTTAACTGTGATGATATGAAGGCTGCGAGACAGGAACAAAGTGCATCAGTGGGAAATGTTTCGGGACAGGAACAAAGTACATCAGAGGGGAATATTTCGGGACAGGAACAAAGTGCATCAGAGGGGAATGTTTCGGGACAGCAGAACAAAGATGGTCTGCAGGTAAGTAAAGCGAAGAAAAAGGATCAGGCAAATCTGGAAATAGAGTCAGCGAACGATAATAACGCTACAATATTTTTTGGTATTTCCGAGGACACCAGCGAGATGGATGCAGAGTCAGTAGAAGTCTTAGATATGTTTTTATTGCATTTGAAATCGGGTATTTTGACAATGATGGCGCTTATTTTTGCGATAATGTTTGTGATGTTAGATATCAAAAATGGATATATCAAAAATATTGGCGGGCAGATGGAACATAGGCGTCACCTTGTGTATGCAAAGTGGATCGCCATGGCGATATATACAGTCGTATTTGATCTGATCAGCTTGGCTGTGCAGAGCATTGCGGTATACAAAACATTTCATTATATAAAATGGGGTGATGTGACAAAATATTTGCCGGAGATTTTACTGGGAATGGCATTGCAGTATGTGTTTTTGATCCTTTGTATGACGATCGCAATGCTTATTCGAAGTATGGCATTTAGCATGACATTGGGAATGTGTTTGATCATGGGGGTGGCACCGGTTGCCTGCATGGGGATTTCTGCGGTGATAAAGAAATTGTTTAACAGAAGTATAGACCTGCAGCCGTATTTGCTGACGACCAAAATGAAAACATTGCAGATTGACATGACTGCAACAGAAATTCGCAATGTGTGCTTGTTAGTGGTCGGCTATTTCGTAGTGATGTCTTTGATAAATATAATACAGATAGAAAAGAGGGATTTGGTATGACGTGGTATGTGGCAGTATCGTTGTCCGCGTTGGTGGTAATGTCCTATTTGTTGGTCAAGGTGCGGTGGCAGATGCGCAAGCTGGAGGAACAACTCCGGTTTGTGCAGGACAAGCAAAGTGATGGGATATTGGTCAGTGATATTCGTATATTGGGGATTGGCAAATTAACGGATTCATTGAATGAGATCTTGCAAAAGCAGCGCAGCAACAGGCAGGAGTGGGTGCAAAAGGAGAAAAGACTTGTGCAGACGTATACCAATCTGTCACATGACATTCGCACACCGCTAACCTCCTTGGATGGGTATTTTCAGTTGTTGGAGGATACAGAGGATGCAAAGGAGCGAACACGTTATTTGCAAATTATTCAAGAACGCATTCATGCGTTGCGGGATATGTTAGAAGAGTTGTTTACTTACACAAAATTGGAAAGCAGAAGTTATGAGGTTCCTTTGACAAAATGCGATTTTGGAGCATTGGTCAAAGAAGCCTTGTTTTCGTATTATAATGAGTGGCAAAAACAACAGATGGAACCGCAATTACAGCTTGAGGAGGGCGCATTATGGGTGCTTGGCAATGATCAGGCAATACGCAGAGTGCTGCAAAATGTGATTAAAAATGTATGGGAACATGGTGGCAGACATGTAAAGATCGTTTTGTCAGAGCAGGAGGGAGAGGCATGCCTGCTTGTACAAAATGAAGTGCTGCATCCGGAATATATTGATGTGGAGCGGATATTTGAACGGTTTTATAAGGCGGATCTGGCGAGGAGTACCACGTCGAGCGGACTTGGAATGGCAATTGCACGTCAGCTTGTAGAACAGATGAATGGACAGATCACAGCAGATCTGCAGGAAAATATATTTTCTATTTGCTTGCAGTTTGTATGCATACGGTCATAAATAACGGCACAGGATTTCTATGCCTAATGGAATTTCCGCGGAACTCCTAATATGAGTACGTCGTGCTTGTTATGGAAAAAATGATTGGGATAGATTCTATGTAAAATATATGATACACTGAAAGAGAATTGTGACGTTATGTTGTTATTTTTGGAACAGGAGGAAACAGAAAATGTATTTGCCGAGTGATAAGAGATATGACAAAATGATCTATTCGCGCTGTGGCCGCAGTGGGTTAAAACTGCCTAAAGTGTCTATGGGATTATGGCAGAATTTTGGGCATCAGGGTCGTTTCAGCGATATGGAAGAAATGGTACATACTGCGTTTGATCTGGGGATTACACACTTCGATCTGGCGAATAATTATGGGAATCCTTATAATGGAAGTGCAGAGGAAAATTTTGGGCGGATATTAGACCGAGGAATGCGTGAATTTCGTGATGAACTTTGCATTTCAACGAAGGCGGGTTATGAGATGTGGGACGGACCATATGGCGATCGAAATGGTTCTCGCAAATACTTGATTGCTTCCTTGGATCAAAGTTTACGACGGATGAAATTGGATTACGTCGACATTTTTTATCATCATGTTTTTGACCCGGATACTCCGCTTGAGGAGACGGCACATGCGTTGGATCAGATTGTTCGTCAGGGCAAAGCATTGTATGTGGGAATCTCGAATTATAATGCAGAGCAGACCGAGAGAATGCAGCAACTGCTTACGGAATTGGGGACGCCGTTTATTGCAAATCAGCCGTCATATTCGATGCTTAACCGTCAAGTGGAAAAGGATGGTCTGGATCAATATGCGGTGGCGCATGGGATTGGACTTGCAGTCTTTTCTCCATTATCACAGGGATTTTTAACAGACCGATATTTAAATGGGATTCCAACAGATTCGCGTGTGGGAAGAGGAAATACATGGCTTGGAGAACAATTGAATGAAGAATTGGTCAGCAAATTGCAACAGTTAAATACTCTCGCCGAGCGACGGGGACAGACGCTTTCTCAAATGGCATTGTCTTGGTGCCTGCATAATCCGGCGGTTGTCACAGTTCTAGCCGGCGCAAGCAGAAAACAGCAGATCATTGATAATGTGGCTTGTATAGAACATTTAGAGTTTAGTGAGGAAGAATTGCAGGAGATAGAACAAATTCTTAAGTGATAAATGAGATGGGGATGCTGGATTTGCCAGGGAGGAGAAATGTTATGGAATTATGCGGATTTTTAGCAGGGGATGGAACTTTTACATTTTGTGAATGTTGGCAGCATGTGGCATCTGCCCAAAAACTGGTACAGGAGACCTATGGCGAATATTTGACAGGTATCAGAGCTGAGAACTTTTTAATGGAACAAGGCTATGTTGTTTATTATGCGAATAGCGTGCAACATCGTTTTTGCATAGGATTTGGTGCGAAAAGCAGAATGATGCTATTGACGGCAGAACAAAAGGATTTCATTGTGGCAAATCTTTCAAATGCACTTACTGTAGAACAGCGTAAATCGATGGAAGCATTGCTGCGGCAAGATGAGGAGTGTCAAGAGAAGAGCGTTTTGTCGAGAATGGAGGCAAAATATTTGCAGTGATTTTCGTCTTTACAAAATGTTAGTAAACGTGCCCCGTAATAAGTATTATGGGACTTTGGCGTACATTCGGGTGTGGGAAGTTTGAGTTATTGACATAATAAGCAATATGTGGTTGTGGAGGACTTGAGGTATGGGAAGTTGGAGTTGTTAATAAACAGAACGTTAGAAGCTTTTTAAGCTTGATATAGTTGGAAAGGAAAAGTGAATTTATGAAAGTATTAATTGTAGTAGATATGCAAAATGATTTTATTGACGGTGCACTTGGCACGAAAGAAGCGGTTGCTATTGTACCTAACGTTATTGAGACTATTAAGGGCTTTGAAGGAACGATTTTATACACGAAAGACACACATTTTGATGATTACATGGATACACAGGAAGGAAAAAATCTGCCGGTGCCACATTGCATCAAAGGAACCGACGGTTGGAATCTGGCAGAGGATATCGAGGCGGTGAAATGCCCACAGGACAAAGTGTTCGAGAAGATGACCTTCGGCTCCAAAGAGTTGGGAGACTATTTACAGAGACTGGCTATTGAGGAAGACATTGAAGAAATTACGTTGGTGGGGCTGTGTACGGATATTTGTGTTATTTCCAATGCATTGCTCGTTAAAGCGTATTTACCGGAAGTACCGGTTGCTGTATTGCAGGATTGCTGCGCCGGTGTTACGCCTGAAAGCCATAAGAATGCTTTAGAAGCAATGAAGATGTGCCAGATCGAAGTGCGGTAATACAAAATACCACCATGTCATCTCCGACTGGTGGTATCCTCCTATAAGTTCTGGTCATTCCTTTAACTTGTCACTTTCTTCTTTAAGTTTCTTCTCTTCCTCCTCAAACTCTTCTATTGTCCAATCCGGATGGTGTTCCACGACATCTAAATAACATTTTACTTTGTTTCCCGCCATGATATTTCACATTCCTTCCCAAACTTATTCAATGCCGATTCATATGCTTCCTCAGAAAAAAATATACCATCTTAAACAATACTTGTCAATTTTAGTCTTTGGCTGGTGGTATTTAATCCCAAATTATTTCAGGTTTAGGCTGTTCTGTTTTTGGCACCGTTCCAACAACTTTCGGACAGAGATATTGGAAACAGAGTTTGTTACTCAGGATTGCACTTAAAAAGTGGCGGGAAACCGCCACTTTTTGCGTTTAATATATTTTAGACTACTGTAGAGATGCAATCCTATAACCCGTATTTAGTCCTTATTTCGCCTGAAACATCTGTTGCATTTTTGTACATTTCTCTTGCGGCATGTTGACGAGATTTTTCTAGTTTCGCTAACAACTCTTGTTCTGTTAAGAGTGTATAAGGACTTTTTATGCTATTTGTCGATTCTAAAGGAAATTTAGCTAAATCAGAATCTGCTGTTGTCTGAACTGTAGTGGTCATTTTTTGTTCCTCCTATCATGCTTTATATATATTATAAAGGTGATTTGTGTTCAAAGCAATGAAAAAAGAGTGGCGAATTATCAGAAATTGAGACGATATTTGGAATGAAATAGAATAGGAAAAAAGAGGTTTTAATCCTATGAAATGCTATAATTTACGGGAAAATGTTGATTTTCAAACAAACTTGAGGTATTATATTGAAAGGAGATTACTTCGTGAAATCCGAAATAATAAACAGGAGGTTGCAAAAGATGATAGTAATGAATATAGAAATGGATAATTTTATGTCATTCAATAACTTTGTTATGAATTTGTCATATCCTAAGAAAATTGTCAATTCAAGCATTGAGAATGAATTTTTGACCGGTTTTACGAATTTCAGGTACAAAAAAGTGAACATCTTGATGGGCGCAAACGCAACCGGAAAAACTTCATTTGGCAAAATGTTAATGAATATATTCCATTTCATGGATAAAAAGCAATATACTAGAATTGCCGGACTTATTTCCGATAAAACGAAAGAGGCAGCCTTTTGTATTGATTTTGTGGCAAATATGAAGTATTTATTTCGGGTAAATACAGTCATTTCTCCTCCAGAGGAGGGGCAGAAGCTTACCGGGGAAAATATTGATGTATCTGTCCGCTCCGTGGAAATTCAGAAGAAAGACAGTTATGAAAGTTGCTTGAAGCGTTTGTTGGAAACAAAACAGAAAAAGTATGACAACTACATAGAGGAGCTTGAAAAGGTGACAGGGTTAAGCTGGACGTTTGCCTATCCGGAAGACGATAGCGCAGTGGAATTATTCAGCGCTCCAAAAGATTCCGGTACTTTTATTAGAATATTAGACTTTATATTACGCGCACTGGATCCTTCCATTGTTGCGGTGTATCGATTATCAGAGGTTGAAGGAGCATATGCAATTCGTACCAAAAATAATGTGGCGATTATTCAGGATGGTCAAATTCCGGATATAGGGTGGCTTTCCAGTGGTACAAAATCGGGGATAGCGATTGCGGTTATGATTGCAGATATGATAGAGAAGAAGTGTGATTTTTTCTACTGCGATGAGAAATTTTCGTATATACATAGCGATATTGAAAAAGCACTTTTATCAGTAATGATTGAACTTTTGGGTGCAGATACACAGTTGTTTTTTACAACACACAACACTGACATTTTGGATATGCAACTCCCAAAGCATTCATATACCTTTATGAAAAAAGAGGTATATGGAGAAGATAGCAAGATTGAATGTATCAACGCAGGTGAAATTTTGAAGAGGAGTACCGATTCATTAAAATCAGCAGTAGAAAATGATCTTTTTTCATCGGCACCGGCAACGGATTTGATTTACGATATATTGGATATTTAGGAGAGGTGATATTCGGTAATGGCAGATAAAAACTATGTATATTATGTTGAGGGACAATGCGAGGAAAAGCTGTTAAAGATATTAAAGACAGATATGCGTCTGATCCAACCCGGAAAAGTCATAAAACGCAATGTTATACAGGATAAATTAAGACAGGCACAGTTAAAGACTTTGAAAAAGGGGACGACAGCAGTATTAGTTTTTGACACAGATACAGACAACACGGACATTTTATTTGAAAATATCGAATTACTCAAACGAGAAACTGCTATTTCTAAGGTGGTATGCATCACACAGGTTGAAAATCTGGAGGATGAAATCGTTAGAAGCTGTAATGTAAATACGGCAAAGGAGTTGACCAACAGCAAGTCGACCAGCAGTTTTAAAAGCGATTTTATCAGGGCATCTAATTTAAAAGGCACATTAGAAAATCATGATTTTTGCTTTCAAAACTTTTGGAGCAAATCCACGACAAAGAAGCAATATCATGGCATACTAAACGAAGCAGATCAAATAAGATTAAAAAAATAATAAATTGCCTCTGGCAATATTGTGCAATCTATAAGGAATGTCTTAGATAGATTGTACTGTATTTCCGGGGGCTATTTTTTCTTATTATATAAAATTATGTCATGTAAAAATCGACATATAATTCTAAAAAAATAATACTAAACTACACGATTTTTTTCTGTAAAATACCACTTAAATTGCTACAAAAAGGAGTCAAAATTTGCAATCAAAAAGCAGCGGTGATATAATGGCTTTGTTCAAAACGAAAATCTTCGCAAAGCCTTATTTTACGGGCGTTGAGACTATGGTTTCCACCGAGACATATATCCCGATGTCAGTCAACGTTCCGGCCGCAATGCGGTTTTCCATGGAATAACGCTGTGACAGATATCGCATGGAAGCACCAATTTCGCCGTCAGGACCACCGTACTCGGATAGTAGCAATTGCCCCAAAATGCCTAAAATACGGCATTTGTTATATAGATATTATATCATAATAGTTGCGCATGATTTCTGCGCATAATGGAGTTTCGGAGAAACTCCTAAGATGAGCACTGTGTGCTCATTATATCATCAGACAGAAATGCAGAAAACTGTTGTTTCTCACGATTCCATTCAAAATGATCAAATATTTTTCGTATAGTGGTAGCTTTTTGCTCTGTGGTAACAGATTCATCTTGAATCAATCGGATTATTTCCCCAAAATCAACTTTTTTGCGATTTTGTTTTGGAGCGATAGGAGTTTCTAAGGTAGCTAGCTTGGCTTGTGCCAATCCCCATGGAGCTGGTTAATGACATTGCGGATTATTTGAAGGGGAGACGCAAAAGAGATTATATGATGTTCCTCTTCGGGATCTATTCCGGATTGTGCATTAGCGATATTCTCAAACTATGAGTGCGAGATGTTAAGTGCAAAGACAGAATTACCTTGCGTGAGAAAAAGACAGATAAGGAAAGGAGTTCCCCTATCAATGCGGCATTAAAGAGTAAGATCAAGAAATATGTAGCTGATAAGGAAGACTATGTCAATTTGATGAGGAGGAGAGGATATGTTGAAATCTTGTTCAAGGTGTGGGCATATCCATGCACGAGGAGATCCGTGTCCGGTAAAGTGTGTCAAAGTTGTAGAGAAACAAAACAAGGAGATTGTTCGTTTTCGAAACAGGCAGTTATGGAAACGGATGCGTGAGCATATTAAGGAGCGAGACAAGTTCCTATGTGTTTATTGCCTAAAAAAGTTGCAGGTGCTTAATGCAGAGGAATTGAGTGCACATCACATTGATCCTTTGGAAGAGAAGGGAATTGATAAGGCAGACGATTTATATGGAGCAACGATAAATCGCTACTGTATGCTACGCGCAGAGGAGTTGGAACTGCTTGCAAAGCTGCAGAGATTAAAGCAGCAGATCAATGCGAAGCGTAAGATGCAGAGCGACATTGAAAAAGAAAATGTAATGACAATCGCATCGGCGTTGCGCAGTATTCCGAAAAAAGTAGATGAGGATGCAGATCCTTTGAAGGAGATCTTAAATGGACGAATTGGTTAGGCAGACTGGGTTTTAGTCACACGGAAACAATGTGGCTCTCGTTTGGAGAGTATCAAGAATTGTATCAAGCATATATGAGGCTGTTTGATGTTGAGAATATGTTACATAAAACCAGGAAAACCTATGAGCATTTGATAAAAGCAGAAAATGAGATAGAAAAGCCTATAGATTTTGATTTTTAGCGGTATAATAGGGGACTTTTTTGTTGTAAATAAGGATGTTTTGGATTATAATATTAGTACAAAATATTGTAATGATTGTTGTAGAAACGGGGGGATGATTATGTACTATTCGCCAATATCCATTAGTGGGATGCTTATATTATTGATTGTTTTGTTTTTTAGGAAAAATGAATATACTAGAGGTTTGTTTTGGGCATTGTGCATGATAGTGTATGGAATGATTGTTAAGAAGTTTGTTGGTCCTATTTTGGGGTGGGCGCTTATTGGCATTGGTGCATTTATAATAATAATGGAAATAGTTGCATGGTTGACGGTCAAATTTGACCACGATCAGGCAGGAAAAGTTAATAACATTATAGATAGCATGGAAGAGACCCGGAGAGAAAAAGAATACATGAATAGACTGGAAAACTGGTCAAAACATGTAAATTAGCAGAGTGGAGAAAAATGATAGCTAAACAGACTATATGAAAAGGTTAGATAACTGTGGAAAAGAATATAAGCGATTAGGAGACTGTAAAAGGTCTCCTTTTTGATTGGAGGAATTTATGGCAAACAAGGCAAAGATTGGGGCATCGATAGTATTAGACGGGGAAAAAGAGTTTAAAAGTGCAGTGACAGCGTGTAATAAAAAATTAGCTACAATGAGATCTGAATTGGGTCTTGTTAAGGAAAAATATGCAGAGAACGCCAATAGTTTGACTGCTTTGCAAGATAAGCATAAGGTGCTGTCTAATATTTTGAATAGCTTAAGGCAAATCGTGCAGTACAACAGAATGAAAAATATATGCATGAGGCGGAAAACGCTACTGATGCTAAAGTACGATACAAGGGAAAAGTAGGTCACGTAAACAAGAAGTTTATAGAATAAAAAGGTATAATAAAAAGGGCTTGCTACTGTCCGAGAGAGACTGGTGGTATCCTATATAAGTTTTGGCCATTCCTTTAACTTGTCACTTTCTTCTTTAAGTTTCTTCTCTTCCTCAGCAAAAAAATATACCATCTTAAACAATACTTGTCAATTTTAGTGTCTGGCTGGTGGTAGTTAATCCCAAATTATTTCAGGTTCAGGCATCTCTTCCGGAATCTTTGTTCCATATTTTTTAATTGTATAATCAAAGTCATCTTCGACACATTTTAACAGTTCTTCTGCATAGACATCCTGATCAAAATCCATTGCAGACGGAAAATTTGGTGAATACTTAAAATGTTTTACAAACATTATTCTTGCTTCTCTAAGTTTCTTTTTCATTTTACAATCTCCTTATAAGCATCATACAACTCTCGCGTATCCCAATTTACTGCCTGGCCACATATTGCTATTTTGCCAATAAAATAATAACAATATGTGGATCGGCCAGTAACCTCCGATAAGGGAAGTAGTTAGTAATTATAACATAATATTTTATCAATTTGTGGGTTGGAATGCAATGCCTTCAACCCAATGTAATTTTAGCATGATTTCTTATTGATCTGCGGGTTGGAATGCAATGCCTTCAACCCAATGTAATTTTAGCATGATTTCTTATCGATTTGTGGGTTGAAGGCATAGAAGTTGCGTGAGTCTCGTTCATCCTGTACTTTGCGGAGCGCTTCACCAAAGCGCTGAAAATGAACAATTTCACGTTCTCTTAAAAAGCGAATCGGATCTGCAATCTCTGGGTCCTTCACAAGACGGAGAATATTGTCGTAAGTTAAGCGTGCTTTTTGTTCAGCCGCCATATCTTCGTAAAGATCTGTAATCGTATCGCCGGTGCTCTGGAACTGGCTGGCACTGAAAGGCTCGCCGCTTGCGGCCTGTGGCCAAATGGCTAAGGTGTGATCGATATAATATTTGTCAAATCCAGAAGCCTTGATTTCTTCCGGGGTAAGATTCTTGGTTAATTGGCAGATGATGGTTGCAACCATCTCTAAGTGGGCCAATTCCTCGGTGCCGATGTCAGTCAACGTTCCGGCCGCAATGCGGTTTTCCATGGAATAACGCTGTGACAGATATCGCATGGAAGCACCAATTTCGCCGTCAGGACCACCATATTGACTTGCTATGATCATGGCAGCTTTTGGATCGCAGCGTGTGATTTTCACAGGATACTGCAGTCTCTTTTCATAATTCCACATAATTTAGTTTCCTTTCGAAGTTATAATTTAAGAAACGCAACAAAAAACGTTCTCATATATTCTTAAACTTGTGTTGCCCTTTAATGCCCGATTATTCCCAAGGCAAAGGCTCCTGTCCCCAGTCCCAAGTGCAGCCATCACCGGCGCAGTCAAGGACAAGAGGACCAAACTTGCGTGTATAAATATCCATGGCTGCTTTTCTTTTTTTCTTCATTTTTTGAAAATAATCCAATGCACAAGAATCCATAGGGTGTGTATCTAAGAACAGGCAGCAGTCATACATAGCGAAGCTGACTTCGTTAATTGCTTTGAGAAGATCATCGCGACACAAATTCATAAGATTTTGTGAAAAATCCACAGATTCACAGCCACAGCCATTGTTCGGTCGGTTCATTTGGTTGCCACAGCCACAGCCATTGTTCGGCCGGTTCATTTGGTTGCCACAGCCACAGCCATTGTTCGGTCGATTCATTTGGTTGCCACAGCCACAGCCATTGTTCGGCTGATTCATTTGGTTGCCACAGCCATTGTTCGGCCGATTCATTTGATTGCTGCAGCCACAGCCATTGTTCGGTCGGTTCATTTGATTGCCACAGCCACAGCCATTGTTCGGTCGGTTCATTTGATTGCCACAGCCACAGCCATTGTTCGGCCGATTCATCTGATTGCTGCAGCCACAGCCGTTCATCCCATTCATTTTATTTCCGTTCATGAGAGACCTCCTTTTTGACAGCGAAATCCTTTAGGGATGCAGCCGCAAAACGGCAGATCCAGTGGTGGAAAAATAGTTCCGCGTTGTAATGCTTTATCAGGACAATACGTCTGTCCCCATTCTTGGACAGGAACATAGCCAATACCTAGAGGCATGCCGCGTAAGGGATCAGTGTTCGGGCAGTCTGTACTAGGACGGGAGCAGGAATTACAGCAAACATTCATCTCACTTCTGTTATTCATTGCGAGTATCCTTTCTTTCTCTATTTATTGCCGGAATAATTTCCGTGCTAATTCATATATATGTACGTGGCGGTGAAATGTGATTCCCGGAATAATTTGAATGCTAATTCATATACATGTATTTAACTCGAACTTCACACGTCCATAGACGCTAACAGGCCACATATTGCTTATTATGTCGATAACTATATCGCATTTTGCAGCCACTACCTGGTGGATTCCGCCATCAGGGAACTATAGCAATTGCCTTGCCGCATTTTCGTTTTAGGTGATTTCTAGATTTTGTTTGTCTCTGATGTTTGATTTACATGCCTTACGGAAACTCGAAGTCCCGGAAGCAAGGTAATCATCATTTTTGAAAGGGACTTTGCGCTCGTCGTTACTTATGTCTCGTATTTCAGAGACATTAAGTAACGTGACGTAGCGCATCGTAGCGAAAGCGTCCCGTCCAAAAATCGATGATACCTTGCTAAACCGGGACATCTCAGACATTCCTTCAGGCATGTATTCATCAGAGACTAAACAAAATAAGAAATCACACAAAAACTTTGCGTTCTGCGGCAATTGTCTTAGCCCCCTGATGGCAGAACAATTTAGTTTGTTGGCTGCAAAATGGATGACATATTATGGTCATAATAAGCAATATGTGGCCATACGGCAGTTTTTACTGTGTGAAGATGGAGCGCTTAATAATAACTTCTCAGACCCATATGTGGTTGTGAAAGTATTCCTGAGATGGAAAGTGTCAGAATTTTATAAATAGCAATATAAATGTGGGGGCATTCAGTAGATGGCAAAATATGTAGGAAGAAGCAAACAGCGGTTTTATGCAAAAAAAACAGCGGCAAAGATTATGGTAAGCTGTTTTCTTGTCATTGTAGCATGTGGCACATTGTTGTGCTATGGCAGGCAGCAAAAGGGATGGAAAACATCGATTTATTCGATGGAGGATGACAATGTATTGTCGCATCCGAGCGTTCATGATTCGCGAAGCAAAAAGGAGGTTCGTGCAGATTATGAACAGTTTTTGCAAGAGGTGTTTCGGGAAAATGTGACCAGTGATGGAATTACATTAAATTATACATTAAAAAATCCTACGGATTATGGGATAAAGAATGTGAAACCTACGTTAGGGCATTATACAAAGGAGGCAATGCAAAATGCACGGATGCTGACAGAAAACGAACTGGCAGTTTTAGAGCGTTATGATTATGACAAGTTAAATGAAGAGCAGCAGTTGGCGTATGACGTTTTACATACGGTGTGGAAACAAGATCTGTCAGGGGATAATGTAGACGAATATCAGGAACCGTTGAGTCCAACAACAGGGACACAGACACAACTTCCGGTCATACTCACAGAGTACCATTTTTGGGACAAAGAGAGTGTTGATACCTATCTTCAACTGTTGCAGAAAATTCCGGATTATTTTGATGAAATTATTACATTTGAGCAACAAAGATCCAAAGAAGGTTTATTTATGAGCAAGCGCACGGCGCAAGATATTATAACGCAGTGCAAGGAATTTGTTGTACTGCCGGAGAAGAATTTTATGATCACGACTTTTCCGGAGAGACTGAGCGGCCTGACGCTTACGGCGGAGCAGAAAGCAGATTATGCAAAACGCAATCGTTCCGCGGTGCTGCAGAACGTGATCCCTGCTTATCAAAAGCTGATCAAAGCTTTGGAAGAATTGGCAGATACCGGCAAAAATCAGGCAGGTCTTTGCAATTTGCCGAAGGGAAAAGCATATTATCAGCATCTGGTTCGTTCAATGGTGGGAACTGATCGAAGTATGAAAAATATTTTAAAATTATTGGATCAAACGATTGAAGATAATAAAAATATAATGTCCGATTTGTTGGTCAAGGACGGTTCTATTTATGAGAAAGCGTTATCTGTAAAATACCCGGAAGAGGAGCCGGACAAAACGTTGCAGTATCTAAAGAAACAGATCAAGAAATCATTTCCTGATCTGCCGTCGGAAGTGTCTTGTCAAATGAAGTATGTTGACAAATCGTTAGAAGAACATATTAGTCCGGCATTTTATTTGACAACACCATTAGATGCATATCAGGACAATGTGATTTATTTGAACGGGAATGCAAAGTATGACCTTACGAAAGCGTTTACAACGATTGCACATGAAGGCTATCCGGGGCATTTATATCAAAATTGTTTTTACCAGTCGCAGAATCCTTTGCCGGTGCGGAGCGTCGTGAACATCGGCGGTTACACAGAAGGATGGGGGACTTATGCGGAATTGTACAGTTATTCTCTGGCAGGTTTGACGAAAAATGTGGCAAGTTTTTTGAAAACAAATACGCTGCTTACGTTAGCGATTTATGCAAAGGTTGATCTGGAGGTTAATTATAATGGCTGGACAGAGGCGGAAGTGCGAGATTATCTGACGGATTTTGGCTATGACAAGACGGCCTGCCGGACGATATTTGATGCAGTTGTTGCCGAACCGGCGGGATATATGCAGTATACGCTCGGATATTTGGAGATTATTGATTTGCAGAAACAAGCGAAGGCGAAATGGGGCAAACAGTACAGCGACAAGAGATTTCACACATTTTTCCTGTCGTTGGGGGAGGTGCCTTTTGTGGTGGCAAGAGATCGTCTGGCTGCATCGTAAATATATAATACAGGTTTGGCGGTTGACCGGATAAAATTATATGACATTTGTGTTGTATGAAAAGATTAGAGATGATATGATAAAAACACTATTGATACAATAATGAGAGAAAAGTATAAGGAGAACTGATTTGAAAAAAGTATTTAAAAATAATCGGATTATAGTGGGATTGTGCGGTGTTTTACTGGCAGTAGGTGTCTGCATAGGAACAAATCATTATATGATTTCCGATAGTGCCGGCAATGTGGCAGCAGAAAGTCAGAAGGCCGATCCATTAACTCGCCTTGCGGCCGCAGCTGAGCAGGATTTGGATATTCTTGAGGAGGAACAGGAATCTGACAATTCACCGGGCTGGCATACAGAGACGCAAGGCAGCAAAACTTATAAATACTATAATAACAGTGCAGGAAACCGTTTGAAGGGCTACCGCAAGATCAAAAAAGACTATTATTTCTTTAGCCAAAAGAGCGGTTATGCTGTATGTAATGGTTGGAAATATGTACGTATCAAAGGCAAAAAATATAAGTTGTATTTTGATAAGAAAGGCCGTCGGTCTGATCCAACCAAAAAGCTTGGCAGTAAAGCGCGTTATCAGATCAGAGTCAGCCTGCGGGATAATATGGTTACGATCTACGCAAAAGATGGTGCAAAGGGGTTCATCATTCCGGTCAAAGCAATGGTTTGTTCGGTGGGCATGAGCGGACACACAACGCGTAAGGGGACATATTCTTTGAGTCGTTCCGGACGGTGGCATGTGCTGCGTTACAATTCGAACGGCCAGTATGCGACCAGATATTCGGGTCCTTACATGTTCCATTCAGTAACCTATGATCGTTTGGGCAATCACTATTCTTTGCAAGCGGCAGAATACCGCAAGCTTGGCAAGGCGGCATCGCATGGTTGTATTCGTCTGCAGGTGGAGGATGCCAAATGGATTTACAATCATGCACATCAGTCGACAACGACGATTCGAGATAAATTTTCCAAAGGACCATTTCAGAAACCAAAGGCAAAGAAGATCAAGAAGTCAAAGCGCGGCTACTACGATCCAACAGATCGAACCGTTGCCAAATAATTCATAAAAAAGGCAGTTTGTCGATAAAGTTTCTCGTCAATTTGCCTTTTTTTGGATAAAATTTATTTTTTTAGTGCTTTTTCTTGACAAATCATGTATAATGGTTGCGATGGCTGAAAAAGGTCCACTGCAGGGACAGCGTGTAAATGCTTGATCTATGCGGGAAAGAGGCATGACAGCCGCAATGTTATCACACTATATTATAAGAAAAGGAGTTAGATTCAAGATGGCAGAAATTAATTTAACACAGTATGGAATCACTGGAACAACTGAAATTGTGCACAATCCTTCTTATGAGTTGTTATACGAGGAGGAGACTAAGGCAGATCTCACAGGCTATGAGAAGGGTCAGGAGAGTGAGCTTGGTGCAGTTAACGTAAAGACAGGTGTATATACAGGTCGTTCTCCTAAAGATAAGTACATCGTTATGGATGAGAACTCTAAAGACACTGTATGGTGGACTTCTGATGAGTATGCTAATGACAATCATCCGCTTTCTGAGGAGAATTGGGCAGTTTTGAAAGATCTTGCTAAGAAAGAGCTTTCTAATAAGAAACTTTATGTAGTAGATGCATTTTGTGGTGCTAACAAAGACACTCGCATGGCTATCCGTTTCATCGTTGAGGTTGCTTGGCAGGCTCATTTCGTAACAAACATGTTCATTAAGCCTTCTGCAGAAGAGCTTGAGAACTTCGAGCCGGATTTCGTTGTTTACAACGCTTCTAAGGCAAAAGTATCTAACTACAAAGAGCTTGGATTAAACTCTGAGACAGCAGTAGCATTTAACATCACAAGCCGTGAGCAGGTTATCATTAATACATGGTACGGCGGTGAGATGAAGAAGGGTATGTTCTCTATGATGAACTACTATCTCCCACTTAAGGGTATGGCTTCTATGCACTGCTCTGCTAATACAGACATGGACGGCAAGAACACAGCAATCTTCTTCGGTTTGTCCGGAACAGGTAAGACTACACTTTCTACAGATCCTAAGCGTCTCTTGATCGGTGACGATGAGCATGGTTGGGATGACAACGGTGTATTCAACTTCGAGGGTGGCTGCTATGCTAAGGTTATTGACCTTGACAAAGAGTCCGAGCCGGATATTTACAATGCAATTAAGCGTGACGCTCTTCTTGAGAACGTTACTTTGGATGAGAATGGTAAGATTGATTTCGCAGATAAGAGCGTAACAGAGAATACTCGTGTATCTTATCCGATCAACCACATTGAAAACATCGTTCGCCCGATCTCTTCTGCACCGGCAGCTAAGAACGTAATCTTCCTGTCTGCAGATGCTTTCGGAGTACTTCCTCCAGTATCTATCCTGACAGAAGCTCAGACTCAGTACTATTTCCTGTCTGGATTCACAGCTAAACTTGCTGGTACAGAGCGTGGAATCACAGAGCCTACACCTACATTCTCTGCTTGCTTCGGACAGGCATTCCTTGAACTGCATCCGACAAAATACGCAGAAGAACTTGTTAAGAAAATGGAAAAGAGCGGAGCAAAAGCTTACCTGGTTAACACAGGATGGAACGGAACAGGAAAACGTATCTCCATCAAAGATACTCGTGGTATCATCGATGCAATCCTTAACGGAGATATCCTTAACGCTCCTACTAAGAAGATCCCATTCTTCGATTTCGAAGTTCCTACAGAGCTTAACGGCGTAGACACAGGTATCCTTGATCCTCGTGACACATATGCTGACGCTTCTGAATGGGAAGTAAAAGCTAAAGATCTTGCTGGAAGATTCATCAAGAACTTCGCTAAATATGAAGGAAATGCAGCTGGTAAAGCACTTGTTGCAGCTGGTCCTCAGTTATAATTATAATTGCTGAATTAAAGTTAATTATAATTAAATTATAATTTTATTGTCCAAATGAGTACGAAAGGGATGCGAGTAATTCGCATCCCTTTTTCATGTTGTTTCGGTGGTCAAGCGGATATTCGCAATCCGCTTCGCTACAGGGCTCTGAGTTTTTCTGCCACTTTCTCATATGCGGGTACCGGAACGTGATATTCTTCTCCCATTCTTACTACTTCGTAAACTAATCCGTCAATTTCGGACTGTTTTCCTGCCATGATATCCCGCTGCATGGAAGTGGTTGCTTCCGGTGCGAGGTTGGAAAGGATTTTTAAATTTACTTCTGCCATATCTTTCTGGAAAGGAACTCCCATGGCTTCTGCAAGTGCTGCGATTTCTTTTACCATGGTCTTAAAAAGTTCTCTGGCTTCGCCTTCTTTCTGGAAATCTGCGGCAGTTGCGTGGTAATAGAGTCCTGCTGCCCCGATCGGGGATACATAGGAAAATTTCTCCAGTGCTTCACGGCGGATGTTTTCCGAAAGAGTCCCGTCGATATGACTGTCACAGAGGTCTTTCTGAATCTCTTTCAGTTCCGGTCGGAATTCTGCTTTGTCTCTTACGCCGAATACAATGTGCAGGATCAGTCCATGCTGGAGAAGTTTTCCCGGTTCTTTAATGTTGGCAGAAACATAGATGCAGCCGTCTGTTACCAGAAGATCCGGCAGTTCTTTCTGCATTTTTCCACCTGTTCCATATATATTCAACACTGGAATTACGATAGTATTTTTCCTGGCAATGCGTTTGATAAACGGAATCGTTTCCTGTAAGGAATAGCCTTTTACGCAGACAAAAATTACGTCCGGATGCTCTGCATAATGCTCCATATCTGTAGCAGGAATGCTTATGTTTTCCTCTGTTTTATCCCACATTTTCTCCAATGTAAGACCCTGTTTCTGGATCTTTTTCAGGTGTTCGCCTCTCGCGATCAGGGTTACGTCCTTGCCTGCTTTTTTCATATAATATCCGGTAACACCACCGGTTCCTCCGGCTCCAATGATTAAGTATTTCATATTTATTTTCTGCCCCGCTTTCATTGTTTTGATTCTTATATCATAGCACAATTGCAATTTTTCTTCAGTATATTTTATGCATTACGCTGACATAATTTTGCATTGACAGTTTATTTTTTGCCCTGTAATATCAATGGTATCAATATCAGAATATATTACGCAGGAAAAGTATTAAGATGGAACGATATCTGGAATTTAGAATAGATGAACAAACTACAGAACTTAAAATGGAAGCATTTCTGAAAAAGAATGCAGGACTTACAAAACGGCAGATCAGCCAGGCGAAGTTTCGACCGGACGGGATTACCAGAAACGGAGTTCGCTGTCGTGTAACTGAGACAATATATCCAGGCGATGTGATCTGCGTTTGTCTGGAGGAAGCCGGGACTGCTTCTGCGCATCTTGAAAATTATAATGACGGAATCAAAAGTAAAGATTTGTCGGATTTCCATTCCAACAAAGCTTCAGCTCCAGTTTCCGAAACTTCTTTTTCTCTGAATATTTTATATGAAGATACGGATATTCTGGCGGTTGATAAACCGGCAGGAATGGTTACGCATCCAACGGGAATGCATTATACAGACAGCCTCTCCAATCTTGTTGCCGGTTACTTTCGAGAGAAAAATGAACAGGTCTGTGTCCGCCCGGTGGGGCGGCTGGATCAGGAGACTTCCGGGATTGTGGTTTTTGCCAAAAATCAGGTAGCAGCTTCAAGGCTTCAATCTGTAAAATCTCCATGCAAAATTCACAAGCAATATCTTGCCGCTGTATCCGATACTTTGCCTGTAGATATGCCTGGTGTCTGGCATACCTTAGATTTACCGCTGATGCAGGACCCGGAGAATCATCTGAAAATGAAAACTGCTGCTGATCTTTCCTTACATTCATCTGCATTATCGGGAAAAATCAAAACAGCAGTTACTCATTATCATACTCTTTTTTCCAGTCAGGACTGGTCGCTTATCACACTTAAGCTGGATACCGGACGTACCCACCAGATCCGTGTCCATATGGCATCCACAGGACATCCTTTGCTTGGAGATACTCTTTATCATTCAGACGATAAAATATCTTCCTGTGCTTCCTTTTCCAGGGCAGCCCTTCATGCATGGAAAGTTTCTTTTCAGCATCCTTTCAGAGATGAAATGCTCCTTCTGGAAGCACCATTACCTTTCGATTTTCGTGAACTGGTTTCACTTTCAGGGTCTGATCTGTTGTCTATTTAAGCTTCAAATTCTTTGATCAGATTTACCATTTCAATGGCACTGAGTGCACAGTCATAGCCTTTATTTCCTGCTTTTGTACCTGCGCGTTCAATTGCCTGCTCGATGTTTTCTGTGGTAAGTACTCCGAATAATACCGGAACTCCTGTTTCCAGTGATACTGATGCAATCCCTTTGGAAACCTCATTGCATACATAATCATAATGACTGGTATTTCCACGAATCACAGCACCTACGCAGATAACCGCATCATACTTTCCACTTTTTGCCATTTTAGACGCGATCAGTGGGATTTCAAAAGCACCTGGTACCCACGCTACCTGGATGTCCTCTTCTTTTACATTGTGACGTGTCAGCCCATCCATGGCACCACTTACCAGCTTGGAAGTTATAAATTCATTGAAGCGGGCTGCTACAATTCCTACTTTCATTCCTTCTGATACTAATTTTCCTTCTAATGTTTTCATTTTTTTAGTCCTTTCATCTGTAAATTTATATTTTTTAACCTGTACAGGTTTTTATATACGGTAAATTTTATTTTCGGGAACGTTATCGTTATATATGAAGATCCCCGCTGTATTTAATACTTCAGAATATGTCCCATTCGTAATTGTTTTGTCTTAAGATAACGCAGATCATACGCTGTGGCATTCATCTGTATCGGAACTCTCTGTTTGATCCTGATGCCAAATTCTTCCAACTGATAAACTTTATCCGGGTTATTTGTCAGCAGCCTCAGCTCTTTTACCCCAAGATTTCTCAGAATCTGCGCACCAATGTAGTATTCTCTTTCGTCTCCGGCAAATCCAAGTGCCAGATTCGCTTCGAGTGTATCCATTCCCTGTTCCTGAAGTTCATAGGCACGAAGTTTATTGATCAGTCCGATTCCTCTTCCTTCCTGTCTCATATAAAGAAGTATTCCCCTTCCCTCTTCCTCAATCTGAGACATAGCTGCAGCAAACTGCTGTCCGCAGTCGCAACGCTGAGATCCAAAAACATCTCCTGTCAGACACTCCGAATGCACACGACACAGTACATTTTTTCCGTCTCCGATTTCACCTTTTACCAGAGCCACATGATGTTCACCATTAAGACGGTTTACAAATCCATATGCCATAAATTCTCCATATTTGGTAGGCATTTTTGTAGTCGTCACGCGATCCACCAGAACATCATGGCATTTACGGTAGTTCTGAATATCTTTGATCGTTATGAATTTCAGATTCCACTTTACGGCAAGCTCCCGCAGCTCAGAGGTCCGCATCATAGTACCGTCTTCTCTCATAATTTCACAGCAAAGCCCACACTGTTTTAACCCTGCAAGTCTGCAGAGATCTACCGTTGCTTCTGTATGTCCATTTCTTTCCAGTACACCATTCTTCTTTGCCAGAAGCGGAAACATATGTCCGGGACGTCTGAAATCTTCGGGTTTTGCATTCTCATCCACACATTTCATGGCAGTAACAGAACGTTCTGCCGCAGAGATTCCTGTAGTGGTGCTGATATGGTCTACGGAAACAGTAAAAGCAGTTTCGTGATTATCTGAATTTTCTGCTACCATCTGCGGGAACTGCAGTTTTCTTACATATTCCTCAGACATTGGCATACAGATAAGTCCTTTTCCGTGAGTTGCCATAAAGTTAATATTTTCTGTTGTGGCAAACTCTGCTGCACAGATAAAATCTCCTTCATTCTCTCTGTCCGGATCATCCGTTACCAGAATAATTTTTCCATTCCGAAGTTCTTCCAGAGCTTCTTCTACTGAATCAAATCCGTTCATTTTTTCTCTCCTTATGCAATGTATTTTCTGATACAATATATTTTTCTGTTGTTAAGAGGGCAAAATCATTCGTATTGGCTGCTTATCTGGTTCGTGTCAGGCAGATAAAACATCCACTGTACAGTTCTGCATCAATCGAATAACCGCTTTGTGGTTAATTCTGTCAAAAGCCATACTTATTTAGAAAATCCCGTGTAATATTACTTTTTGTCGGCTGTTCTTTCACAGGCGTTATTAATTTTTCCACGTATTTTCCAATTATGTCTGTCTCAAGATTAACGATATCTCCTTCTTTGCGTTCTCCGAGGACTGTAATCTTTACTGTATGAGGAATTGCAGAAATGGAAAAGTCTGTTTCTGAGACTTTTGCCACTGTAAGACTGATTCCATCAACTGTTACAGAACCTTTTGTCACAATATATTTCATAATTTGTGGTGAAGCCTGAATGGTGTACCAGACAGCATTATCATCTCTGCGAATTTCCGTGATTTTTCCTGTTCCATCCACATGCCCGGCAACAATGTGTCCTCCAAATCTTCCATTTGCAGGCATTGCCCTTTCCAGATTTACATGCTGTCCCAAAGAAAGCTGAATCAGCGCAGAACGATTCAATGTCTCATGCATCACATCTGCTGTAAAACCATCTTCCAGACATGCAGTTACAGTGAGGCAGATTCCATTTACAGCTACACTGTCCCCTGTTTTCAGATCATCCAGAATTTTCTCTGCCCGTATCGTAAATACTGCTGAATTTGCTCCTTTTTTTATATTTTTTACAGTTCCCAGTTCTTCAACAATTCCCGTGAACATTCCTCTTCACCTCACTCTCTATAAGAAAATCATCTCCTATTCTGATTATTTCGCTGTTTTTTAATAATATTGCGCTGGCAGGATCAGGAAATCCTTTTCCTTCTATCGGTGTCTTTGCACTTTCTCCCCCAAAAAGTTTAGGTGCTATATAGGTCTGGACTTTCTGAACAATACCGCTTTCGAGTGCTGACCAGTTTAAAGTGCCTCCTCCTTCCAGTAAGATACTGTCTATCTTTGCAGCTCCCAGAAGTTCCATTAGTCTGTTTAAATCTATGTGTCCGTTTTTTTCCGGGACATCCAGAACTTTACATCCCATATCTTCATAATTCTTTATCTTCTGCTGGTCTTTACTGCTGGTTGCAAAGATTGTTGGAATTGTTGATGCCGTTTTCACAATTCTGGAATTCAGTGGTGTCCGCAAGTGGGAGTCACAGATAATACGCACAGGATTTCTGCCGTTTTCCAGTCTGCATGTAAGCATCGGATCATCTGCCAGCACAGTTCCCACTCCAGCCATAATCCCTGTATATTTCAATCTCTGTTTCTGCACATGCATTCTGGCAGCTTCGCCTGTCACCCATCTGGATGCGCCTGTATAAGTGGCAATTTTTCCATCCATGGTCATCGCATATTTCATGACTACATATGGTTTTTGATTCTGTATGTAATAGAAAAATGCTTCATTGAGTTTATCGCACTCTTCTTTTAAAACGTTTTCCGTTACTTCGATCCCATGCTCTTTCAGAATCCGGATTCCTTTTCCTGAAACCAGGGGATTAGGGTCCGAGGAACCAATGATCACACGTCTGATCCCCGATTCCAGGATTGCATTGACACACGGAGGCTGTTTCCCGTAATGGCAGCAAGGTTCCAGAGTAACATATATGGAGGCACCTTCTGGCTGTTCTGTACATGATGCCAGAGCTTCCCTTTCTGCATGAGGTTCACCGTATTTTCTGTGATATCCCTGGCCAATGACTTTTCCTCTTTTGACGATCACGGCACCTACCATTGGGTTAGGTGCTGTAAATCCCATTCCTTTTTGTGCCAGTTCTAACGCCATTTTCATATATTGCCTGTCTTTTTCCATATCCGTTATATCTTTCAATCCCTCATCTCCTGTTCTTCTGATGGTACTGATGATACCAAAAAAGCCCCGGTGTCTTTCAACATCCAGGGCCTGTAAATTCATATTTGATATGAATTATCTTCCGATGAATCTGACTCTTTATTTCATCACTGAAATCACTTTAATTGATATAAAAAAGCTCTGGAATAAATTAATTATTCCAGAGCAGTCAGCTTTCACAGATCAGTTAATTCTTCTGTATCTCTACTGTTATCTTCTTTCATCCAGACTGTACTGTCGGCTTCGGAATCGCACCGAATCATGCCTTACGGCTCGTGGGCTTTACCACCGGTAGGGACTTGCACCCTGCCCTGAAGATCTTATTTTATTTTTATCAGCAATTTTTACGATTTACCTTGCTGATATCTGACAGTATACTCTCAACTTTTATCTCTGTCAAGATTTTTTTCAGGAAAGTAACCCTCTTACCATCTCTGCATTAAATGTCACACCTGTCAGGTGATCTACTTCGATCTGGTACAGGGCATTGGCTGCGATATGCTCTGCTGCCTGTTCCAGATCACGAATACCGCTTGTATTTTTATGCAATTCAACGATGGCATTCAGACCATCTTCTGTTACTACGCATTCTTCTGCCTTGAGGCTCATGCGTTTCAGAACTTTCGGAAGAACGTATTTGGAGAAGATGATCTTCTTCTCTTCTGATGTATAATCCGGGATATCGATCACCGCGAAACGGGACATCAGAGGTGCACTGATCTGAGATTTATCGTTTGCCGTAGCAATAGGATAAACGCCCACTGTGGGCACCATACATTCCATATAGTTATCTGTAAATCCAAGGTTGTCAAGCAGAGTAAGAAGTACGTCTGCAGGGTTTCCGTTGCCCTTACCTGACGCTGCTTTATCAAGCTCGTTGATAATAAATACAAGGTTGGATTCTCCTGCTGCTGAGAAAGCTTCCATGATGATTCCGGGCTTTGCGTTTGCATAGATTCTGGAACTTCCTGTAAGCTGTTCCGGATCATTGATGGAACTCATGTCCAGAGTTGTCCAAGGCAGTTTCAGGATACGGGCAACTGCGTATGCAATCTGGGATTTACCTGTACCTGCAGGGCCTACAAGGAGAAGTCCGTATGCAGGAAGTGTATGGGTACGGTTAATCTGGATGATGGTTTCAATGATACGCTGCTTTACAGATTCCATTCCGTAGAGTTCCTCATCAAGAATCCTGCGGGCTTCCTGAGGATCGATTGCCTCAAAGTAGTTACTCTTCCACTGTACATTCATCATAATGGAAAGAGCTCGCTGAGCATGGCGTCTTTCCTCCGGAGATACTTCGTGGGAACGGGCAACTGCAAGGTTTCTTCTTGCCCAGAGACGGATGTTGTCCGGAAGGGTTCTGCCTGCGCAGGTCATAAAATCAGTGATGCTCTGAATGCTTGTCAGCTTCATCTCGTCCCCTGTTTCTTCCTCATCTTCATCCTCAACAATCTCTGCAGGTGCACTGCTTGCAAGAAGTCTCTCGATCATAAACTGAAGAAATCCGTCCTCTGCGGAAAGTTTCGTGCCGCCGCCAAAAGCAGTTTCACGAATCTTATAAACTGCATAACCATTCTCTTTATTTTCTCCTGAAAGGCGCACATTGATATGATTCTCCCCAAGCCATTTCAGAAGACTTACAAATCTTGAATCAATACTGATGATATCTGCACTGAAAACTCCGTCATCCTCTTTAAATTCAAAAGATGTACGTTTAATCGGATTAGTAAAAATACCGCAGGAATGATGTTTCCACTGACGGCTGCTGTTATCCAGAATCATGATCGGTTTCTCAGGGGAAGTCTCCTTTTCATTAGACTGGAAAGTAGTGTAGGTACATTCAGACTGTACACCTGGTTTCTTGTCTGAAGCACCGCTGAAATCAAATACTGGCATGGTGTGTTTACTCCTTTTATCTTATCCTTATTCAGTGTAAAATTTTGTATAATTCCTTATTATTTTAGCAGAATCTTTCCTTTTTATCAATTATGGAAATGTATTTCCTGTATAATTATTCACAAATTTAGCTGCTTTTTGATTCTGACCACTTTTCTCTTCCAATATATCATAATACCATACAGATATATGGTATTATTTAGCGTACATAAAACCATACTGGTGTAACATAATACCTATTTATTCTCTCAAAATCATTGACGGTAACATTCGCAGGCTTTATAATAGGGATAACTGAGAATTTCCAGATACTCTCTGGGAAATCGGAATTCACTTTTAGGAGAGCAAAATGAGCAAAATTATTTTAACCGGTGACCGTCCAACCGGCCGCCTTCATGTTGGACATTATGTTGGTTCATTATCCGAGCGTGTTCGTTTACAGAACTCCGGCTTATATGATGAAATTTATATTATGATCGCAGATGCACAGGCATTAACAGATAATGCTGAACACCCTGAGAAAGTTCGCCAGAATATCCTTCAGGTTGCACTGGATTACCTTGCATGTGGTATTGATCCTGAGAAATCCACAATCTTTATCCAGTCTATGGTTCCGGAGCTTACAGAACTCACTTTCTACTATATGAATCTTGTGACTGTAGCACGTGTACAGCGTAACCCAACTGTTAAATCTGAGATTCAGATGCGTAATTTTGAAGCCAGCATTCCTGTTGGATTTTTCTGTTATCCGATCAGCCAGGCAGCAGATATCACTGCATTCCGCGCTACTACTGTTCCGGTTGGAGAGGATCAGCTTCCGATGCTTGAACAGTGTAAGGAAATCGTACACAAGTTCAATACTGTTTATGGCGAAACTCTGACAGAACCAGAGATCATTCTTCCATCCAATAAAGCCTGCTTACGTCTGCCAGGTATCGATGGCAAAGCAAAAATGAGCAAATCTCTCGGAAACTGCATCTATCTTGCTGATGAAGAGGCAGATGTCAAGAAGAAAGTTATGTCCATGTTTACTGATCCGAATCATCTTCGTGTGGAAGACCCTGGCCGTGTGGAAGGAAACCCGGTATTTATCTATCTGGATGCTTTCTGCAAACCGGAATATTTCGCAGAATTCCTGCCAGAATATCAGAACCTGGATGAACTGAAAGCTCACTATACACATGGCGGTCTGGGTGATGTTAAAGTTAAGAAATTCCTGAACAAAGTACTTCAGGCAGAGCTTTCTCCAATCCGCGAAAGACGTAAATATTGGGAACAGCATCTCGATGATGTATATGATATCCTCAAAGAAGGAAGTAAAGTTGCTGAGGCAAAAGCTGCTCAGACACTTCATGATGTACGTTCTGCTATGCAGATTAACTACTTTGACGATAATAGCCTGATTAAATAATTTCCCAGGATATAAAACAGGTTCAGATACGAAATATATTATTCGTGTCTGAACCTGTTCTTTGCTTAGCATTATTTTATTACTATTTTTCTAAATCCAGTTGTTTCTTTACAGATTTTCTCCGTTTCTTTTTTTCCTCATAGAGAGCTTTATCGGCATCTTTCAGTTCATCTGAGATTGCCAGTCCGCTACTGCATGTAACTATCGTGTATCCCACTGATAATTCCACATAATACGCTTTATCGGAATTCTCATTAAATGCTGCACTTTTCTTCTGGATCAGTCTACGAATCCTCTGTCCATCCTCAGCATTTCCGGGAAGCATTGCGCAGAATTCATCTCCGCCGATTCTTCCTATGATGCCATTTTCTCCCACCACAGATTTTAAAGTCTCAGCACATTTTTTAATGGCAAAATCGCCTTCTATATGTCCAAAAGAATCATTGATTTCCTTCAGGTGGTCCAGATCTGCAAACAGGATCAGCATCTCTTTTCCATCATTTTTTCTATTCATCTGAACTGCCTTTTCCATAAGTCCCCGGCGGTTCATACAGCCTGTTAATGCATCAGATTCCGACAGAAAGTTAAGGCCTTCATTCTTTTCCCTAACTTCTCTGACCAGAGCTTCAAGTTTCTGCTGCATCCTTTTTTGCTCTTTCGACATCTGATACATACGCAGCATATTTCCAATCTGCCTGCTGATAAGATAAAATAAAGCCAGATTGGCAGGATTAATTTCCGCTGCCAGAACACCATATTGCATTTCTCCGGAAAAGAGACAAAGAATCGTCGCTACATAATTTTCGTTGTCTTTCTTTCTGCATATAACTCTTCCGTCCCTTGAATAATCCGTAGACACTTCCGGACGTTCATTCTCTTTATATGAAATAATCTGCTGTCCTATCTGATATGCAGCCAGATACATCTTATCTGGGCATTTCCATTCCTCATCTCTGTAATGAGCTACCGGTTCTTTAAAAATATAAAGATACGATGCTTTTGCGCTCAACGCGTTTAGCTTCACAAGTGCACGTCTATACATCTCCTGCTCATCATTCATATGACATATCATATCTTTGGAAATCAGTGGAACAAACCAGCTTTCCTGTTGAAAAGTACTGAAATGCTCTTTTTCACTTTTAATACTGTATGCCACGATCTTATCATTTAAGAGTCTCTTTCTCAGAAGTAAATTCTGAATGATCGTTCTGTCTGGCTTATCTTTTCGCAATTCTACCTGAATACATTCATCAACAAATTGATCCAGCACTTTCATAAAAGAATGTCCATTGAGCAGTCCGCCGAGTTCACTGTCAAACAATTTCTGCAGACCTCTCTTTATATTCTCTTCACTATCCGAAGCTCTGAAATCCACACTTAAAAGCAAACTCAGATAATCCCGTATTCTGCCCTTCAATTCTTTATTTGAATTGGCCGGAAGAACTTCCTTCAGCATACTGTCCAGATAACTCTCCACAATCGCTGTCCAATGAGTTTCTTTTCCAAGAATTGAAGTTTCCTCATAAGAATTTCTGTCTACTGAACATCCACATGACTCACGAATTCTTACACTCGCCGAAACTACCACAGAGTGGCATTTCTTTCCCTTGCACAATTCTACCGCGCCGATTATTGCCATATACCCCATATCAAAAGCATTCTGCAATACAGTTGTCAATGGCGGATTCATTGTCTCGGCAAGTTCCCAGTCATCAAAACCAGTAATCGCAATGTCCTTTCCGACAATCAATCCTCTTTTATTACATTCTCTATATGCAGTCTCTGCCATAACATCATTTGCACAGATCATTGCTTCCATGTCAGGGTATGCATCCAATAAATGATTTACCTGTTTCTGCACACATGATGAATAATCTCCATAAGCAATCCGCTCCGGTCCAAACGGGATTTCATATTTCTCCATCACATCATATACCGCCTGCCTGCGTTCCCTGGCGTCTGTATTTCCATGAGGTCCCGCAAGATAGGTAAAATTTCTATACCCATGGTCCTTTACCAGATGTTCTGCTATGGCATACATTCCATTATAATTGTCCGTAATAATGGATGTAGATGTTCCTGTTTTGTCCCTTTCTTCGAGAAGAACACGTGGCTTATCTCTATATTTCTCCAGAAAAGTTGCACTCTCTTTTTCATCCAGAAAAATACATAATGATCCATATGCGATTACCAGCACATCCAGGTCCGCAAATGCCTGATAATCATATGCGGCATTAAACTGGTAGTCATAATCATCCTCCACATCTTCTCCAAAATATGATTTATAATAATAGCTGCTGTGAATTCCAAGGAATAATATAACATTGACATCCATCGACTGTGCTGCATGAAAAATCCCCTGCATTAGATCCATCGTATGCGGTGAATTTGCATTTCCTATCATCACACCAATTGTATATCTCTTCTTCACAACTTTTGGCTTCCTTTCAAAAAGCTTTGATTTGTATATTATTTTATAATATTTTTGGTTCCCATTCAATATATTTTAGCTATTTCTGTCAAAAATAAATGCATTGTATTTTCTATTCGTTTCCTATACAATATTTTTATATCATAAGATAAGAAATGTTGTTGCTGTTCACATCATTCTCAGTAATACAACACTTTTCTTATCTGTCAGAAAGGAGTTATTTAGCGTTATGCAATTTACATTTCCAAATTATTATAAAGAATTCTCCTGCATTGCCGGTGCCTGTCCGGACACCTGCTGTGCAGGGTGGCAAATCGTTATTGATGATAAAACTTTGAAAAAATATCAGCACTTTAAAGGTCCGTTCCGTAACCGCTTACATAACGATATCGACTGGAAAGAACATGTTTTCCGACAGTATGATCGTCGCTGTGCATTTCTGAATGAAGATAATCTGTGTGATATTTATACAGAAGCAGGACCAAAAATGTTCTGCAAAACATGCAGAAATTATCCCAGACATATTGAAGAATTTGAGGGGTTACGCGAGATTTCCCTGTCACTTTCCTGCCCGGAAGCCGCAAGGATCCTTCTGTCTCAGAAAGATAAAGTAAATTTTATAACCAGGGAAAAAGAAACTCGTGAAGAAGTCTATGATGATTTTGATTATCTCCTGTTTACTGCATTGATGGATACGAGGGATATGCTGATAGCTATCATTCAGGACAGGACAATTCCTATGCAGAAGCGTCTGTGGAAAATACTTGCGATCGCACATGATTTTCAGCTGTGCGTAGATAAAAATGAGCTTTTTAAATGGGAAGATATAAGGAAACGCCATAAAGATTCCGGATACGGAGAAGAATTTTGCAATAAAATTCATTTTAAGATGAATCAATATAATAAAGAAAATACCGCAAATCCTTCAGAGAAAACAAATATAACTAATGCCTCAGATGTAGCCGATATTTCCGGCTGTCCAGATTATTCCTGTAAAATGAAAGAATTATTCCAGCAAATGTGGCAGACGATAGTTCCTGCCATGGAAGTCCTTCGTCCTGGGTGGAGAGACTTTCTGAATGAATCTCTGACTCCTTTATATACAGAAATTTCAGATGATTCGTCCGCAAAAGTAAGTCTTTATCCATATCAGAAAAGTGAATTCGATTATTACTACCCGGACTGGCAAATTCAGGAGGAGCAGCTTCTGGTTTATTGGATCTACACTTATTTTTGTGGTGCTGTTTATGACGATGAGATTTTCGCAAAGGTAAAAATGGCTGTTGTCTGTACATTATTTATCCACGAATTATCTGTTGGAATATACCTGAAAAACAACCGTCAATTTAGTCTGGAGGAGCAGATTCAGATTTGCTACCAGTTCTCCAGAGAACTGGAGCATTCGGATCTTAATCTGAACAAATTTGAAGAATTAATGTCAGAGAATAAGATTTTTTCATTTGAAAATCTGTTGAAAATTTGCTAAAAAAACTTGCTGTACATTGGTGTTTTCCCTCTGTGCAGCAAGTTTTTATTATTTGTCCATACCAGCTTTCTTTCTGGAGTCCTCTCTGACCATATCCCGCAGACTCTTCATATATTCACTGAAACTGCACTCTTTAGTTCCGTAGGTCATCTGTAGATCATATTCCAGCGGAATCCAGGTAGAAAGATCAGCCTCATTATGCTGAATCAATGCTTCTAATTTGTCCAGAGCCTTATATATTTTTGCTTCTAAAGTTTCCAATGCCTCCATCTCAGCAAACAGTTCTTTCAAATCTGTTTTGTACGGCTCTGGCAAAGTGTCCAGCAGTTCATCCATTACAGAATTTTCATGCTCTGAATCAGCAGTAGTTTTCTCAAACGCAGGAATATCTCCTGTAATGGCTTCTCCCATGTCATGAAAGATACACATCTTGATTACCTTATCAATATCTGCCTCAGGAAATTCATCCTGCATAAAATATGCCATCATAGTAAGCCGCCAACTATGTTCTGCCACACTCTCATGCCGCCCTGAAGATGTATAAGAATGTCTGGTATTACATTTTAATCTTTCCGCTATCTTCAAAAAATCCAGAAATGCTCTGCTATCCATATGTTTTCCCCTGATTATACTAACTTATCAAGAATAGAATGTCCGATTGTTCCCTCTGGCATTTTTACCTGAAAATTATCTGCAATAGTTGCCCCGATAATTGCAAATGTATCCTCTTCCTCTAACTGACCACCCTGTTCCATCTTCGGTGACCAGGAAATGAATGGTACATATTCTCTGGTATGATCTGTTCCTGTGTATGTCGGATCATTTCCATGATCTGCAGTAATAATCAGAAGATCATCAGATGTCATCTCCTCCATCAGAACGCCCAGATTATTATCAAATTTCTCGATTTCCTGTCCGTATCCTTCAGGATTTCTGCGGTGTCCCCAGAGTGCATCAAAATCTACCAGATTGGTAAAGCAAAGTCCATGGAAATCTTTCTTGCTGATTTCAATCGTCTGTTCCATTCCATGCACAGAGCTGTTAGAATGCAGTGCTTCTGTCACACCCTCTCCACAGAAAATATCATTAATTTTTCCTACACTGATCACATCGTATCCTGCATCTTTTAATGCATTCATAGCTGTTAATCCGGTTGGTTTAAGTGCATAATCATGACGGTTACTTGTACGTTTAAACTCACCTTTCTTCTTTCCAACATATGGTCTTGCGATTACACGTCCCACACGCCATTCATCTTTCATTGTAATTTCACGTGCGATTTCGCAGCAACGATAGAGGTTCTGAAGGTCGAATGTCTCCTCATTTCCGCAGATCTGCAGAACTGAATCAGCAGAAGTGTATACGATCATTGCACCTGTATTGATTTCTTCTTCGCCAAGTTCTTCAATGATTTCTGTACCGCTTGCGCTCTTATTTCCGATTACACGTTTGCCACAGCGTTTCTCAAGTTCTGCAATTAATTCAGGCGGGAATCCTGTATCTGTAAAAGTCTTAAATGGTTTCTCTGTCTTGATTCCCATCATCTCCCAATGGCCTGTCATAGTATCTTTCCCATTGCTGGCCTCACTGACACGCATAAAACGTCCCATCGGATTCTCTACCTTCTCCATTTTACCTGCCTGATGAAGATTTACCATTCCCAGTTTCTGCAGATTCGGAATATCCAGAGTTCCCATACGTTCCAGAATATGTCCGAAAGTATCTACACCCTTATCTCCAAATTTCTCTGAATCAGGCATTGCCCCAATTCCCAGTGAATCCAGAACGATCACGAATATTCTCTTATATTTCTCCATTTCACCATATCCTTTCTTTTTTATTTTACAACTAAGTAAGCCCCCACTTTATTCGCAAAAGTAATCTTTTACAAGCAGGGACTTTCTCTGTCTATTTTTTATCTATATCATATCATAATTTTATGTTTCAGGCTATCATAATCTTAATTTTTTTGATAAACCTAATAAAAAATTTATCGTTTCTGATTTACTCTGCTAATCATCGTTATCAGGTGTTCTGCGCAGCTTCTTATTTCTTCTTCTGTAAGTTTTCCTTCTTTATATGCCTGTAGGATGTTCTTATCATCGTCTGGATTTCCAGGCATGATGATGTCATTTCCTGCTGCCGCACATTTCCATGGAGTACTTCCATCCTCCGGCACTGTTGTGTTCCAGTCTGACATAATGGCGCCGTCAAATCCCCATTCCTTTCTGGCAACTGTTACACATAAATCTTTACTGTTTGCTGCATGCACTCCATTCACCAGATTATAAGATGTCATAACGGAAACCGGATTTCCTTCTTTTACTGCAATTTCAAATCCACGAAGATAAATTTCCCTGAGTGCACGTTCTGATACACGGGAATCTACACCCATACGGTTATCTTCCTGATTATTACATGCAAAATGCTTGATCGTTACTCCACATCCCGGTTTGCTTTGCACACCACGTGTTACTGCTGCCGCTAACATTCCTGTAAGATACGGATCTTCTGAATAGTACTCGTAATTTCTTCCGCATAACGGATTTCTGTGAATATTCATTCCCGGTGCCAGCCAGAGATTCACATGGAATTCTTCCATTTCTTCTGCAATTGCTTTTCCAAACTTCGTCATAAGCTCTGTATCCCATGTCTGAGCCAGTGCTGTTCCTACCGGAAAAGCTGTGCAATACTGATAATAAGTATCTGCATTTTCATGATATACTCCCGGCTCCAGGATTCCATTTTCCAGAGATCCAAGAACGCCCATTTCATAAATGCTGTCGGTTTCTTTATTTACCTGATACCACTGTCTGAGACGAATACCGGCAGGACCATCAGCCATAACAAGTGACGGGACTCC